>Ga0316604_10000072_pt1 | contig 174691 bp, 176 predicted proteins | sample OWC_soil_day20_C_FD_207650 | JGI IMG/M metagenome (GOLD analysis project Ga0316604, IMG submission 207650) | Wetland soil microbial communities from Old Woman Creek delta, Ohio, United States - OWC_soil_day20_CT | ecosystem: Environmental > Terrestrial > Soil > Wetlands | place: USA: Ohio... | reverse complement strand
AAATAAAGGAGAAAAGTAGTACCATTTGTAAGTATGCTGTGAATGTATCAATTTTCACCGTACGGGAAAGTATAAGGTGTATTGCATGCGGGACGAGAAAAATAAGGAAACCGTTTGAACAAATCCCGGAAGAGAGTACAAACGGTTAGGCATTCTCGGCCATTTCGGTTTTTTTAAGTGGCCATATTAACAGAAAGCCTAGCCCGATTAGGAGCACTGTGACTACTGTAAGTATTAAAAAGGAATCGGAGCATTGGTTTCCCATCCAGCCCCAATGAAAAAAGGGAGGCTATTTGTTCCACGGTTACCTCCTGAACTTGTTCAATAGCTTTTTAGGATGAGTTAAATAAGACCTGAGTAGGCTGGGCTTACTCAGGTCTTAGCGGGGCACAATTATATTGCGTGCAAGGGGAGCAGTGGTCAAAGTCAATATATGGAGAGGTCATTCGGCAGGGTGCCAACGTTGATATATGTGTAGCAGATCCTGGTCGGACAGTGCCGTTTTATGCTTGATAGCGTGGCAACGTATTTCGTCAATCAATTTCCGGGCAGTATCTTTATTCAGACAGATCCCTAAATCGGCGAATCGCTTTTGGATGGCGGAAGATCCCGAGTGTTTGCCGATAATAAGCTGGCGAGATAATCCTATCTCTTCCGGGGCAAAGGGTTCATACGTTTCGGTGTTTTTTAAGGTAGCGTCGGCATGGATGCCTGACTCATGACAAAACAAGGCGGAGCCGATGATAGGTTTATCCGGGGCAATGCTGCGTTTGGCGGCCGCGGCCACGAAATGGCAGGCAACCGAAAGTTTGGCGAGATTGTATGGGATTGGTACCTTAAAAAGGTGCTTTAGTGCCATGAGGATTTCTTCCAGAGCGGCATTACCCGATCTTTCGCCAAGTCCGGTTGCTGTAGTGGATAGGAAGGTGGCTCCGGCGCGAAAGGCTGCGAGGGTATTGGCTGTCGCTAAACCAAAATCATTATGGGTGTGGATTTCAATAGGAAGGGAAACTTTTTGTCTGATCCGACAGATACAGTCTGCAAGTGTAAAGGGGTCCATGGTACCGACTGTGTCGCAGTAGCGGAGCCGGTCCGCTCCGGCTTCTTGGGCTGCGAGGGCATATTGGATGACGAAAGCTTCTTCACTCCGGGTGGTGTCTTCGGCTCCGACAGATACATAGACACCGTGTTGTTTGGCATAACGAACGACTTGCTGCATGTTTTCTAATACTTCTTGCCGCGAGGAATTGAGTTTATGTCGAATAAGCAGGTCGGAGGTGGGGGCTGAAATCTCTAGGGCGTCTACGCCGCAGGCTAGAGCCGCGTCTACATCGCCTCTTTGAGCGCGGCACCAGGCCATAATGCTGGCGTGCAGTCCAAGATGAGCGATGGCATAAATGGATGCCGCTTCGTCACCTCCCATAATAGGGGTACCGGCTTCAAGTTGATCGACACCGATTTCGTCTAGCATTTGAGCAATACGTACTTTTTCCTTTAGAGTAAATACGACACCCGGAGCCTGTTCGCCATCACGAAGGGTGGTATCGACAATATAAACGGGCTTGTTATTCTGAAGAGGGGGCAGGATGCTCATATCGATTGCTCCTTTAAACAATTATTCGGGCTAATAAACAAAGCTCCCGGACTTTTAGTCCGGGAGCTGCGTTGCTCCAAAAGGGCTATTATAGTTTTGCAATGATGGCGTCGGCCATTTGACTGGTGCCGACGGCTGTGGCGTCGCTCCGGTCAGCCTTCATGTCATAAGTGACCTGGCGCCCTTCGTTAATGACAGCCCCAATTGCTTTTTCCAAGCGATTGGCAGCAGCGGCTTCGCCGATATGGCGGAGCATCAGCATGCCGGAAAGCAGGCATGCTGTAGGGTTTACTTTGTTAAGTCCTTTATATTTAGGGGCTGAGCCATGAGTAGCTTCGAATACGGCTACTTCGTTCCCGATATTGGCTCCGGGCGCTACACCCAGTCCGCCAACCAGACCGGCACAAAGGTCGGAAAGAATGTCGCCGTAAAGGTTTGGCATAACTAAGCAATCATAGTTTTCCGGGCGCTGGACAAGCTGCATGCACATGGCGTCGACCAGCACTTCGTCGTAGGCAATTTTATCTTTGTATTCGGCGGCGATTTCACGGGCTACACGGTAAAATAAGCCGTCAGTATATTTCATAATATTCGCCTTGGCAACAGCCGTTACCTTTTTGCGCCCGTTTTTTACCGCATAGTCAAACGCGTACCGGACAATGCGCTCCGAGCCACTGAGAGAAATAGGTTTAATGGATATAGCGGCGTCGTCGCGAATTTTTCCGCCACCCATGGAAATAATTGATTGGGCTTCAGTCGAGCCCAGATCGAATTCAACACCTGCGTACAAGTCTTCGCTATTTTCCCGGATAATAACAAGATCAATATCCGAATAACGGGAGCGTACTCCGGGATAAGTTTTGCAGGGACGTACACAGGCGAATAGGTTGAGCGAGTGACGAAGGGCTACATTGACGCTGCGAAATCCTGTTCCAATAGGAGTAGTGATAGGCCCCTTGAGGGCGACCTTGTTTCTACGGGCGGATTCCAGCACATGTTCGGGGAGCGGGGTACCATATTTATCGATGACGTCAATACCGGCGTCGTGCAGCTCCCAATCAATTTTTACTCCGGTAGCATCAATAACGCGGCGAGTGGCTTCAATAAGTTCCGGTCCGGTACCGTCACCGGGAATAAGGGTAATAGTATGTGTCACAGAAAAATACTCCTTCCTATCTGGTAATGGTATTAACGGATAAAGGTATATTGTTATGCTAACCCTTTGGTCTTGGTAAGGTTAAGCAATCCGCCTGCGAGAATAATCTCTTTTTCTCTTGTACTAACATTAAACAAGAGGGAAAGAGAAGTACCGTCCGCCGTTTTGGCCGTAATCGTTGAACCGGCAGCCATCTGTGTCCGGAGATTCTCAATAGTGAGGGAACCACCTTGCTGAATGGCTGCATAGTCTCCCGGCTGAGCGAAAACGAGCGGCAGGATACCGAAGTTAATCAGGTTGGAACGGTGAATACGGGCAAAAGATTTGGCGATTACGCCTTTAATGCCAAGATATAAGGGGGCTAGTGCGGCGTGTTCCCGGCTTGATCCTTGACCGTAGTTTTCACCGGCGATGATAAAGCCGCCTGATTTCGCCTGACAACGCGACGGGAATTCCGGATCAATACCGCTGAAGCAGTACTTGGCTAAATGAGGAATGTTGGAACGGTATGGCAGCAAAGAAGCATGCGACGGCATAATGGCGTCGGTGGTAATATTATCGCCGACTTTAAGTACAACTTCCGCTGTTATTGTATTTTCCGGTGCTGTTGCCCGTGGGAAAGGCTTGATATTCGGACCGCGGACAACAGTAACATCTGTCCCGGCTTTTGGCGGGGCGATTAAAAGAGTGTTATTGATGTTGTCGCCATTAAATGGAGCCGAAGGAGAAACAACAGGGGGCTGACCGAATGTGCGAGGGTCGGTGATCACGCCGGTAAGCGCGCTTACCGCTGCGACTTCCGGGCTGGCCAGATATACTTGAGCATCGGGAGTACCGCTTCGACCCGGGAAGTTACGGTTAAATGTGCGCAATGAAACACCGCTGGTTTTAGGCGATTGTCCCATGCCGATACAAGGTCCGCAGGAGCATTCCAGGATGCGAGCGCCAGCTCGGATAAGCGTACCCAGTGCCCCTTCGTCTGCAAGCATACCCAGAACCTGTTTGGAACCGGGAGCAATAACGAGCGATACATCGGGATGAACCTGCTTGCCTTCCAGTATTTTCGCTACTTTTAAAAGGTCTATGTAGGAGGAATTGGTACAACTGCCAATGGCTACCTGGTCGAGTTTTTGTCCGGCTATTTCTTTAACCGGAGATACATTATCCGGACTGTGCGGCTTGGCAATTAAAGGTTCCAGTTCGTTAAGGTTAATGGTTACCACTTCATCGTATACGGCGTCTGCATCTGCGGCGAGCGGAATCCAATCGTTTTCACGTCCTTGTGCTTTCAAAAATTCTCTTGTCATTTCATCGCTGGGGAAAATCGAGGTGGTTGCACCCAGTTCTGCACCCATGTTGGTGATGGTAGCCCGCTCGGGAACGGATAAGGTTTTTACTCCTTCTCCGCCATATTCAAAAATGCGTCCAACACCGCCCTTAACGGTAAGCATTTGCAGTAATTTCAAAATAACGTCTTTGCCGGTGCTCCAAGGGGGGAGGGTACCTTTTAATTCGACGAGGCAAACTTTAGGCATAGTAAGATGATAAGGGCCGCCGGCCATGGCAACCGCTACGTCAAGCCCGCCAGCACCTATCGCCAGCATTCCCATGCCGCCGCCGGTTGGTGTGTGACTGTCGGAACCGATTAAGGTACGGCCGGGATAGCTGAAACGCTCCAAATTGACTTGGTGGCATATGCCATTGCCCGGTTTTGAAAATACTATGCCGTGTTTGGCTGCAACGGTTTCAATGTACCGGTGATCATCGGCATTTTCAAAGCCGGTTTGTAAGGTATTATGATCAACATAGGCTACCGAAAGTTTGGTTTTAACCTGAGGAATATCCATAGCTTCTAATTGCAAATAGGCCATGGTTCCGGTAGAGTCCTGTGTGAGGGTTTGATCAATGCGGATGGCGATGTCTTCGCCTGTCTTAACAACACCGGTTACTAAGTGTTCATTAATGATTTTCGCGGTTAACGTAGTACCCATAGTTTACCTCCGTATACATAATTTATTTTGCATAGATATTAATCAGTAATATGAATAATTATGCAAAAAACGTACTTTTGCTATATATGCGCTTAGTAATATATCGAAGGAAAAAGTACGTTTATTGCATATTAGATTACCTGATTGATGCAAGATTGTCAATATATTAGCCTTACAGGGGCGTGTATGAAAAAACATGGATTCATACGGTCCCGTAAGGCTAATAAGGAGGGTTCCCTGGTGGTTAAATAAGACATCGTAACAGAATAGAGAAAACTAATTTATTCCATAAAGCTTATTGGTTATTTTCTTCAATAGGGGTAGGCGTTTTTAGAACTGGTACGTTATATTTTTTGTATCTGCTATCTTTTATAATGCCTGACCAATTTAGGCCGTACGCGAAATCATAGATATGGTCTTCACTATCCGTATAACATTTCAAATCTCTTGGCACATCTTCATATTGCTTTTCAACTTCATCCATACTTAATGGCATTTGCATTGGGAGCAATCCGGATGGTTCCGCTTTACCTGTTAGAATATCGAAATATGCCTGATCACTTACGCCAAACCCTATGATTATTCCATCTACCTTTGCCTCAAATTCTGAGAATACCATAGGATTATTGGCACGTATTATGGTTATAACCGGAATATTAGTTTCCTTCGCAGCATCGGCTCCATAAAGTACTCCATCTAAATCTAAAGCATTGACCATTTTGGACTTTTTACCAAAATAGGAACGATTTTCTCCTTCATTAGCGGCAATAGACTGCTTGCGAACATTGCCGGAATTAGCTATGTATTCTCCATATTGTAGTGATATGGGAATATATCCATCTTCTTTATTATAGCCGTATCCATCAAATAAATTTCCTGAATTTCTTGGGCTGTCTATGACTGGCATTACATAATCACATTTTTGTATTTCTTCTTTTGCTAGACGAATAATATCTTTTTCCGTTGCCATTGGGTTTCCATCTTTATCTTTTCCGGAAAGAGATGGGCTTACAGTATCTGTAATAACATTAAAGTATTTTTGTGCAACGTTAATATTTACTGGCAAGCTCCAATTTGCAGGAGAATAAACGTTGAATACTTTGTTTTCTATTACCGGTCTAAATATCATGGGAATATATACGGTTGGTTTCGCTAATTTAGCATTTTTAGCGCTAATAACGCTATTTTTATTCTTAAGCATAACAATTGATTTTAGCTGGGCATTATATCCTTCAGCCATATATTCGGAATTTCCAACAGTCGCAAGTGCTTTGTCAATAGCTACATATGGATTTTCGAATAAACCCAGTTGAAAAATATTTCTTAGCAGTCGTACAGCGGAGGCTTTAAAACGATTTTTCATATACTCTTCGTCATGTTCCTTAACACCGATATTGTAAGCAGCTATAATCGGTTTTTTATCATTATTTCCCCCAAATTGATCAACTCCGGCCATTATGGCTTTATAATGCCGTTCTTCCACTGTGTAACCGTCTTCTAAGCCCCATGCAGTTGAAATTGGGGGCATATTGCGCGAATTTGTTACACACCAGTCCGTGCATATAACTCCATCATAACCATATTTTTTTCGAAGTAATTCCGTTATTTTAAAATTACTAAAAGCACTGCCAACCTTATCACCTAGAGCTCCATTATTACTCCAGGCAATAGAATAAGAAGACATGATAGCACTGCTGACTCGTGTTTTACTGTCTAATTTTAGCCCACCATCAACGAATGGAATAAGCTGCGCTTGGAAATTTTCTCCGGGGTATACCGCGTACTTACCTGTTTGAGAATGGGCTTCACGTCCGCCTTCACCAACGCCGTCTCCAGGCCAGTGCTTCATCATAGCATTAATACTGTTTTTTCCCCAGCCTAAATCTTTTCCTGTGCTGTCATATGTCGACTGTATCCCTTCTATAGTCGCTTTAGCCAAGTCTCTTGATAGGGCGGGATCTTCCCCAAAAGTACCTGAGTCACGGCCCCATCTTGGATCAGTCGCTAAGTCAATTTGGGGTGATAAGCCGGTACTAATCCCTAACATTCTAAATTCAGTTGCGTAGATTTTGCCGAATTTTTTAGCAATTCCAGGATCGAAAGTTGCCGCAATGCCAAGATTTGACGGCCATTTAGAAATACCGCCACCTGTCCCTTTTATATAAACTCCATCGGGTGTTGTTGCTGTACTTCTAGGGTCTGAACTGGTATTTACCGGGATTCCAAAGTCTAAAGCTTCTACATAAGCTTGCATTGAATTATTCCATTTTACAGTAGTTTCAATACTCGCTTGATCATCAGCATTCAATACTGACCTTACCCCGTCTTCTTTTAAAAACTTCTTCTGTTTGTCAGTAACTTTATCTTCAAGTTTAAATTGGTGAGCGCTATATAACATCAACCCGGAAATTTGGTCTATACTTAATTGAGAAGCTAAATCTCTCGCTCTTTCTTCCGGAGTTAAGCGCCAATCTTCATATATATCTAGTTTTCCGTTTCGGTTAAGATCTTTGAAGGCAAAACCGTCAATAAATAGTAATTTCACTCCTGATTCTGGTGAATAACCTAATGCAGTGCCCCCGTTATTAGTTACCAGATTATATCCAAAATTGGTCTTTTGTTCGCTCCACTTTTTTGATGCTGCAGCACTTTCTACATAACTACCGATAATTAAAGCTATAGTTAAAAGCAATACTACTGCTTTGTTCACATTGCAGTCCTCCTATTTCACTAAAGGATATTCTTTTAAATATATAACCAACTACGCTCTTCGTACTTTCCAATAGTTCGATATACACCTCCATGTCATAATGCGCTAATTCACATTTGTATTGGCCTAACAGTTCCTCCTCTCATTATTAAAAATAAAAAACCTAAATCTCTACCAATATGTATCGTACTAGATACATACAGGAAGAAATTTAGGTTTTGCCTGCTTAAGCAGTAACAACCCTAATATTTTATCTATACTTATCGGGTTATGTGAATCTCTCTCGTGATAAATATACCGTATTTTTTGATAATTTGCAAATTTTGTATTAGTAAGCTAAATTTGTTAGAAATCATTACTACAAATAAAAGGATTTTGCCTATGGAATGTGTATTTACAGAAAGAGGCTTTCATGGAAAAAGAGGTTATTGAATATTTCAAGGCTTATGGGTGTGAGGGGATGAAGGTGCGACGCGATATAAAAATGTTGGTTTGCGGGCAATTTTTTTCCCGTTTGGGTGAGAATGTTAGTAATGTTGCTTTAATAAGCTTAGTTTATGTTTCTGCCCCCGACTATTTCGGGGTAAGTCTGCTGCTTTTATGTATGGCGACGGCAGCCATGCTGGCAGGGATATGTTCCGGTGTGTTCATTGATCGGGTAAATAAAAAATATATTTTACTTTTTTGTGATGGGATGCGAGGAGTTATTATTTTGCTGTTTTGTCTCGGAGCTTCTCAAGGAGTGATGTATTTTCTGGCTTTCCTCTTGTCGGGCTTAAACAGTGTGTTTAGTTCGACTATGCAGGCGGGAGTGCCGGAGATTGCAGAGGAAAGAGAATTATTAACGATAAATTCGCTCTTGGAAACCGGGGAAAGCATGGCGGTTATTATGGGATCTGTTAGTGGAGGTTTATTGGTCGCCACTCAGGGGGCATATGCGGCGTTTTATTTTGATAGTGTTACCTATCTTATCTCATTTCTTACGATTATCGGATGTCCATTTAGAACAGTGTTGGCTGATGTAAAAGATAAAGGGGCTATTTGGACGGGTTATATGGTAGGCTTTCGCTATCTAAATAACAGTTCGATTACGAGATACTTACTAATTTCGTTTTCGTTTTTCGTCTTTGCGGCGGGTATAGTGAATACGTTGTCAATTGCCTATGCCGTTCAAGTTTTACAGCAGGGAGTACAAGGGTTTGGCTATCTGGAAGGGGCCTGGGGCGGGGGGATGGTGCTGGGGGGACTGTTTGTAATGAACCTAACCCGCAAAATAAGCCTGGGTAAATTATATGCTGCCAGCATGCTTGCTGCTGGGGTAGCCATGCTGCTTATTCCTATACAATCGTACTTGTATACGGCGGTTATTTATTTTTGCTTGATTGGGTTTGGTAATATGACTGCCTATATTATTTCGTCGACTTTGCTGCAAAAGTTGACGCCCCGCCACGTTGTGGGGCGAGTATTTGCTTTTAGAACGGTAATATTACGGCTGGTTTCTCTGATAGCTATCGGAAGTGCCGGTGACCTTATTGACAGATTAGGTTTAGAAAGGACTTTGGGGTTGGCGGGGGTGATTTTATTGGCTGGCTGTGTTATGGGATGGTTTTCAAAGAGTATAAAGAGTTGAAATTTTTAGAATAGCGAAAACGGCAAGCGCCTCTGGACGAAAACAACAGAGGGAATGATTTTAAAAGGAAGTGGAAATAACTTGTTAATAAATTGGTTGATTTTGACTTTGGCTGCCTGGATACCGTATAATAGAAAATATGACATAGTGGGGAGTTAAGTATGAAGTTTGTCCGTAAGGTCGAAGATTTATTCGAAAAGTATGTGGATGGCTTTTTCAGTACACGGTTTGGGGGAGGGCTCCAACCTGTTGAGATAGCGAAAAGGCTGTCGAGAGAAATGGAGAATGACAAGACGGTTGGCATCGCGAAAGTGTATGTACCCAACCAATTTTGTGTTTTCTTGAATCGCTATGATTATGAGAAGTTTACGCCGTATGGTCAGGCTATTCGGGATGAAATCGCGCAGTATGTGGCTCAGGAAGCGACACGAAAAGGGTATACCATTGTGGGTAAGCCCATTGTAGATATATTTGTGGAAGAAAAGACTAAACGGGGGAATTTTCGAGTGGAAAGCCGGTATACTGAGCCGATACCGGAAGCGGAACCGCCGGTTTCTCCGGTTTCTTCTGATACGCAGGTGTTTACTAAAATGGACCAGCCTTTTAGGCAAAACGTACGTTTGGAAGCTCGATTGACCGTTGTCGGCGGTTTGGACACCGGGTTGAGCATCGAATTTGGCGTGGACCGGATAAATATCGGTCGCCGGGAAAGTAATGAGTTGCCACTTAATGATATGAATACATCGCGGCTCCATACATATATCATTTACGAAGACGGTGCACACGTTCTATATGATGCTAAGAGTCTTAACGGTACTTATGTTAATAATAGCCGCCTTACGCGTAAGGTGTTAAAGTCCGGGGATAAGATTAAGCTGGGGAATACTGTTATAATATATGAGGTGAAGTGATGCCCGGAAAGCTTTTTATTCTTAAGGTTATCGGCATTATTTTGGAATATGGTCTGATAGTGCTTCTTTATTATTTTATGTTTCGCCTATTAAAGGCGATTTATCGCGAGTTTTATGTGGTATCGCCGAATTTTTCTGTGTCAGTGCCGTTAATTCAAGAAACTGAGGGAGCGGAACAGGCAAAATTAATAGTTGTAAACCATGGCGAAAGTAAACTCAAACGAACGGAGTTCAAAATTGAGGATTCCGTATCTATTGGGCGGGGGGACAATAATGCCATTGTGGTGGATGAAACCTTTGTTTCACACGAGCACGCCTGTATTACGAGGTATAAACACGAATTTTGGCTGTCGGATTTAACGAGTACCAATGGTACGTTTTTAAACAATCAGAGAGTTCAAGAGGACGTTAAGTTGAAATCGGGAGATATCATTACCATTGGTTCGGCTAGTTTTAGATTTGAGAGGTGAGGGCATTGAGGGGATATGCAAAATCAGATACTGGCAGAGTACGGGAATGCAATGAGGATAGTTTTTTGTGCAAGCCGCCACTGTTTGTTGTTGCCGACGGCATGGGCGGGCATGTTGCAGGTGAAATAGCCAGCAAAACTGCGACTGAAGTGATAAATGATTATGTAATGCAGCATGCGCGGACAGAAGAACCAGCGATTCTGTTGGCTGCGGCTATAAACGAAGCCAATAGAGAGGTATACCGGCTGTCTAGAGAAAACAGTCAGTATGCAGGAATGGGAACTACCGTCACGACTGCGTATGTGGAAGGAAACAAAATATACTGGAGCCATATTGGAGATAGCCGTATTTATCTTATTCGCGATGACGATATCTTGCAAGTGACACCGGATCATTCGCTGGTAAGCGAGTTGGTTCGGAGCGGTAACATTACAGCCGAGGAAGCGTTGACTCATCCGCAACGCAATATTCTTACAAGGGCAGTGGGAACCGGAGAGTCGGTTATGCCGGCGAATGGCAATTTTGTTTGGCAGGAAGACGACATTCTTCTTTTATGTACGGATGGATTAACCAATATGGTTAAAGAAACTGATATTCTGGATTTGGTTAGAACAAAAAGACCAGATGCCGCCTGGATTGTTGATAATTTGGTTAAAATGGCAAATTATGCCGGTGGAGTTGATAATATAACAGTATTGTTGGCTCAAAGTGCAGATGGAAATCATGGCTAAGCACGGGGCTGAAGTAAAGCTTTTGGTGTTGCCCGGACTTATGCTTTTGGCCGGCATTGGAGCGGTAAGTCTGGCAATAGGTAAGATCGATAGCCTGGTTTTGGGGATAGCGGCAGCATTAGCCGTTAGTTTTGTGGCGGTTCATTATCTCTTAATGTGGATTGGTCGTCATGGTGATCCGTTCTTATTACCTATAGCGAGCGTTTTGGCCGCAATTGGACTGATTTTTGTTTTCCGGTTAAAACCGGAGTTATTTATCATGCAAGCTCTATGGGTGTGGAGCGGATTGATTGCGTTTATCCTGGCGGCAGCGGTAGGAAAACGAGTAGAATCCTGGGCGGATTATAAGTATATCTGGGGGGCTGTTGGCCTCATTCTGTTACTTGTAACCGCTTTATTTGGGGTTGAGATTGGCGGTAATAAAAACTGGCTGATTATTGGACCTATTCATTTGCAGCCATCCGAATTTGCAAAGCTTTTTATAGTATTGTTTTTTGCGGCGTATCTCAGTGAACGCCGGGAACTATTAGCCTACGATACAAAAAAAATCGGACCGCTTGTTGTGCCGCATCAGCGAGTTCTGGCACCGCTTTTAGCGGTATGGGGAATTGCCATGCTGATGTTGGCGATTGAACGGGATTTAGGTGCCGCCTTCCTGTTTTTTGGTACAGCACTTCTTATGCTTTATATGGCCAGCGGGCGCTACAGTTATTTAATATGGGGCGGTGGTATGTTCTCTATGGGAGCCTTTGCTGTATATGCATTATACCCGCATGTCCGGCCAAGAATTGATACATGGTTAAATCCTTGGGCTGATCCCAACGGAGCCGCTTTCCAGGTGGTGCAGTCTTTATTTGCTCTGGGATCAGGCGGAGTATTAGGGAGCGGTTTGGGATACGGTTTTCCCAATCTAATTCCGGAGGTTCACACCGACTTCATTTTTTCAGCTATTGGTGAGGAAATGGGACTCTTGGGTTCCGGAGCAGTGCTCTTATTGTATATTACTTTAGTTTATCGCGTCTTTCGGATTGCGTTAGTTGCCAAAACCGTGTTTAATGTGATTTTGGCCGGTGGTTTAGCCGCTTTACTAGGGTTGCAGATTCTGGTAATTGTCGGTGGGGTAACGAAGTTTATGCCTTTAACCGGCGTTACTTTGCCATTTGTAAGTTACGGCGGCAGTTCGATGGTGGGAACCTTTGTCCTTCTGGGACTGGTGTTTGCCTTATCGGAAGTTGGTGCAAGCGATGGCTGACGAGGTGAAAAAAAATGTTCGACGGATTGCACTTGGCTTATTAGGGGTATTGGTTATTCTGTTTGGATATCTTTCCTATATTCAGGTGATTGAAGGAGAGGCACTTGCAGCAAATAGCTTGAATAGGCGCTCTGCTCAGTCGGGGATGCAGATAGAACGGGGGAAAATTCTGGATCGAAACGGCAAGGTGCTGGCGTTTAGCGAGCGCCAGCCAGATGGACAGTATGTACGCCGATATCCTTATGGGGCGGTATTGGCTCATGTTGTCGGTTATAGTAATAGTTCATATGGAAATACCGGGATTGAGAGCCGTTTTAACCGCGATTTGTCCGGTATAAAGAATCCGTGGCGGGTTTTAGGGCCGCTGGCAAATTTATGGAATTCAAAGGCTGGTAATAATGTTGTTACGACGATAGACGCCGAACTTCAAACTATTGCCTACCGGGCGTTGGGAAATAGGAGAGGGGCTGTCGTTGCTCTCAATCCTAAAACAGGAGCCATTTTGGCTATGGTCAGTAAACCATCTTTTAATCCGGAAGATGTGGATACGGAGTGGAAAATTTTAGTGAATGACCCTGAGAGCCGTCTCTTAAACCGGGCGGTACAGGGATTGTACCCTCCGGGGTCAACACTAAAGGTAATGGTGGCAGAAGCGGCCTTAAGAGAGAAAGTCACTGATACTAAGCAGCTTTTTACGTGTGAAGGCACTTGGAAAATCGGCAAGGATTATGAACTTTCCGAGTCTCATCATCAAGCACATGGTAAGGTGAATTTAGAAGATGCTTTGGCGGTATCTTGCAATATTACATTTGGTAAGTTGACGGTCCAATTGGGACCTAAACGTTTCGCAGAAGCGTTTACCCGTTTTGGGTTTGACCGTCCGACAGGTTTGGAGATAGGAGATGCACCTTCCGAACTGCCGGATTTTAATAGATTAAGCGAAGGTGAATTGGCTCAGACAGGAATTGGCCAGGGAAGTTTATTGGTTACGCCGCTTAGAATGGCGATGATTGCGGCGGCGATGGCAAATCAGGGAAATATAATGACTCCTTATCTAGTCACAGAAATTAATGCTCCTGATGGTTCACAAATGGAGACGTATTCCGGCAAGCTGCTCTTGACCGCGACAAGTCCGGAATTAGCTCAGATTGTCAGCAAGATGATGGTTTCGGTGGTGGACCGGGGGACAGGCTCAGCTGCAGGACTAGGCCGTGGCAGTGTGGCTGGTAAGACGGGAACAGCGGAAAATCCGCATGGTGAGCCACATGCTTGGTTTATTGGCTTTGCTCCTGTTGATAATCCCCAAATAGCAGTTGCAGTCATTCTAGAAAATTCTGGTTATGGCGGCGCAGAGGCCGCGCCGGTTGCCCGTCAAATTTTTGCCGGAGCATTACGTTAGGGGGTGGACGATATGATTAACCGTACATTGGATAATCGGTATACAATTTTAGAGCGAGTCGGTGGCGGCGGTATGGCTGATGTCTACCGAGCGCATGATACTTTGTTGGACCGCTCAGTAGCTGTTAAAGTACTTAGATCACAATTTACTGATGACGAAGAATTTGTAACACGCTTTCGGCGGGAAGCCCAAGCGGCGGCTAGGCTTTCTCACCCCAATATCGTTAATATTTACGATGTCGGGCGCGACGGTGACGCATATTACATAATTATGGAGTACATATCCGGTGAAACTCTGAAAGAACGTATTCAGAGAGAAGGACCGCTACCGGTGGAAACTGCTGTCAGGATCGCATTGGAAATTGCAGAAGCACTTGAGCATGCCCACCAAAACAATCTGGTGCACTGTGATATTAAGTCTCATAATATTTTAACGACCCGGGCAGGGCGGGTGAAAGTTACTGATTTCGGCATAGCGAAAGCAGTAACGGCGGCGACCATGACGCAAACGAGTACAATTATAGGCTCGGTCCATTATTTTTCACCGGAACAGGCTAAAGGAGTGGCGGTAAGCGCAAAATCCGATATTTATTCGCTGGGTGTGGTTTTGTTTGAGATGCTAACAGGTACCGTTCCTTTTCAAGGGGAAACTCCGATTAGCATTGCTTTGAAACATCTTCAGGAACAACCGCCTATGCCGCGCAGCCTTAACCCGGCGATTCCGCCGCTGGTGGAGGCCATCGTTCTTCAGGCTATGGCAAAAGAACCTGATCAGCGTTTTAGCGATATTGGTTACATGATCGCGGATCTTAAGAAGGCTCAAAATTATCTCAGAGATGATCAGACCCGGAGAATCTCCAAAGATGATTTTCCTACGCAAGTTTTACCGCGTGTGCCGCATGCAGAAGTGTATGAAGAGGCGGAACCGGCTAAAAAGCCGGTACCCGTTTGGAAACGCGGCTGGTTTTGGACGTTTTTGGGTTTATTAATTCTGGGCTTTGCTTTTGGTGCTTTCCTTGCGTTTGGCAAGTTTTGGAGTTTAAATGAAGTGGTAGTACCTAATGTTGTTGGCAAACAGACGGAATCGGCCCGGACGGTACTTATGAATGAAAATCTCAGGGTTTCGGTCGCTACGGAATACAGTGATAAAGTGCCATCCGGTATTGTTATTTCTCAGAACCCAGAAGCCGGCAGCACGGTTAAAGAACAACGGATGATCACTATAACTGTCAGCAAGGGAACGGAAGTTACTGTTGTTCCCGATTTGAAAGGATTAAATCGGCGTGATGCGGAATTGCAGATCAAAAATGCCGGTTTGTTGCTAGGCAGGGTTGATGAAGTCTTTGCCACAGATGTTCCTGCTGACACGGTAATCAATCAGAATCCTCGTTCACCGGCGCAGATTAATAAAGGTACTACTGTTGACCTCGTTGTGAGTAAGGGTGCCGGTCCTCGTAAAATTGTCCTGCCTGATTTTAGGGGTACCCCTTTGCCGACGGTAACCACACAGCTTGAGAGCTTAAAGCTTTCAGTCGGATCAGTGACTGAGGTGCCTAATACTCAGTATCCTGCCGGCACTGTTACTGGTCAGAGTCCGGTTCCGGGTTCTGAGGTGGTGGAAGGTTCTACTATCGATCTTACCGTGGCAAAGAGTGCTTCCGGCGCAACTAAACGGGCGGTAGTGCAGATTACTGTACCGGAAGGAGCGGCCCGACAGGTGGTGCAAATTGTTTTGACGGATACGAACGGGCGCCGGGTGGCCTATGAAAGTGCGCATAAGCCCGGTGACCGAATTGAACAGTCTGTAGAAGGTGTAGGTCAGGTTAAGGTTCAGGTATATATAAATGGCACGCTTTTGCAGGAACAGTTACTATAAATAGGAGGCCGTCACTGTGCAGCAAGGAGTAGTAGTGAAAGCCTATAGTGGGTACTATTATGTTCAGACCGGAGGGAAAGTTGCGATGTGTACCCTCAGAGGCCGTTTTAAAAAGGAACGATTTTCCCTGCTAGTAGGTGATGAAGTTCAGTTTTCCGGTGTTGGTGACGGCAAAGGGGTAGTAGAGGAAATACTACCCCGGCGCAGTCTGCTAAAACGGCCAATGGTTGCCAATGTCGACCAGGTTGTGCTGACTTTTGCAGTGGTCAATCCGGATATCAATCTTTTACTGGTTGATAAATTTTTGGTTTTGGCTGAGTCCTCTCAGTTAGACGTGATAATATGCCTGAATAAAATTGATTTGACGGATACCACTTTGTTAGAATCAATGGTTGATCTTTACCGGTCTATCGGCTATTCGGTCATTCTGTCCTCGTCCAAGGCAGGGCTTGGCGTAGAAGAACTGCGGACTAAGTTGTATGATCATATTACCGTATTTGCGGGCCCTTCCGGTGCTGGAAAGTCGAGTATGCTCAATTGTCTTGAACCTGGGTGGAAGCTTACGACCGGAGAGGTCAGCCGTAAGATTGGCCGTGGAAAGCACACTACTCGTTATGCAGAACTCATGGCGTTGCCAGGGGGCGGTTTTGTTGTTGATACTCCTGGATTTAGTCTCACGGAGTTTACCGATATGCCGGCAGCGGAACTGGGCCACTACTTTCCAGATATTGCAAGCTTTTTACCAGCATGTAAGTTTAATACTTGCTTACATGATAAAGAACCACAGTGTGCGGTCAAACAGGCCGTGGAAGAAGGAAAGGTATCACGGGAACGATATAATTCTTACCTTGATATTTTGAATGAGATCAGAGAAAATAGAAAGGGTTTTTGCTAATGATAAAAATTGCACCGTCTATATTGTCAGCTGATTTCGGCTCTTTGGCGGCTGAAATACAGCGGGTAGATGCAGCAGGCGCTGACTTAATTCATATTGATGTTATGGATGGCCACTTTGTACCGAATTTGACTTTTGGACCACCGGTGGTGGCTGCGGTTCGTTCCGCTACCCGTCTTCCGTTTGATGTTCACCTAATGATAAATAATCCTCAGCAGATGATTGAACCATTTGTAAAGGCTGGGGCGGATATTATTACGGTGCACGCGGAAACGACACCGCATCTTCATCGTGTGTTGCAGAATATCAAAGAGCAGGGCGCAAAGACAGGGGTTTCTTTGAATCCGGCTACGCCGCTTTCCGTCGTAGAAGAGGTGCTCGATATTACGGACATGGTACTAATTATGTCCGTAAATCCCGGTTTTGGCGGCCAGAAATTTATTCCTTCGTCAGTGGATAAAATACGGCGGTTAAAAGCCATGATCGACGGCCAAAAGCTGTCCGTTGATATTGAAGTTGACGGTGGGATAAACGCCAGTACCGTCAAGTCTGTAATAGATGCCGGAGCGAACGTTTTGGTTGCCGGATCTGCGGTTTATGGTGCGGAAGATATAGCGAAGGCGATTCATCTTTTACGCGGGGCTTGACCTTAGTGACCGATAGTGGTAGTATAGTTATGAAAAATAAATATGGTAGCCTTTGGGGCAAGGTGAGAAAGAGCAATCTTTTGATTCCTGACCGGCGGTATAGCCCGCGAGCCGTATGGCTGATCCGGTGTAATTCCGGAGTCGACAGTAAAGTCTGGATGGGAAAAGGCGAGTGATTAAGGTCGTTTAGACCGGCACTTTGTTTATATTGTCCGAAAGGCTGTTTAAAAAGCGTATGCTTTTAAGCGGCCTTATTCTTTTATTGAGGTGGACAGATGGATCAAGACTATGAATATATGCAGGTAGCATTAACACTGGCTCGCCGAGCTACAGGCAGAACCAGTCCGAATCCAATGGTAGGGGCCGTTTTGGTTAAGGATGGTCAAATTGTTGGCCAAGGGTATCATCGAAAAGCGGGTACACCTCATGCAGAAGTTCATGCCCTGGCTGAAGCCGGCCAGAATGCAGCGGGCGCTACTCTCTATGTTACGTTAGAACCATGTTCGCACTATGGACGAACTGGCCCTTGTGCAAAGGCAGTTATAGAAGCCGGGATAAAACGAGTGGTCGTGGCTATGACAGACCCCAATCCACTGGTAGCGGGGCGTGGGCTGGTTCTTTTACGGGAAGCAGGGCTTGAGGTGGTAGAAGGAATTATGGCCGAGGAAGCCGCTAGGTTGAATGAAGTTTTTATTAAGTGGGTTTCAACCGGACTGCCGTTTGGTGTGTTAAAAACAGCTACCACACTGGATGGGAAAATTGCGACCCAGTCAGGACATTCCAAATGGATAACAGGAGAAAATGCGCGGCAGGGTGTTCATGAACTACGAGATACATATGATGCCATTTTAGTAGGGATTGGTACTGTACTAGCTGATAATCCGGCGCTAACAACTCGTCTGCCGCAGGGCGGGAAAAATCCTACACGGGTAATTGTGGACAGTTTTGCCAGAACACCGCTAAATGCCCAGGTGATGTGTGACGGATTGGCACCAACGCTGATAGCCGTTACCGAGCAGGCCCCCAGGGACAACATAGCGGCTTTACAGGCAAAGGGAGCCGAAGTGCTGGTTGTGCCGCAAAAGGAAAATCGCGTGGATGCAAGAGCCTTATTTCGAATACTGGGAGAAAGAGCGATAACCAGTGTGATGATTGAAGGCGGCGCGGAAATTAATGCTTCCGTGTTAAATGCCAATCTTGTCGATAAGGTGTATACCTATATTGCTCCAAAGATTATCGGCGGAAAAGGGGCTCCCGGATCTGTTGGCGGCATGGGACCGGAACGCATTGAAGAAGCGGTTTTGCTGGAAGATATGTCGGTTACTGCCTGCGGGGAAGATATTTTAGTCACTGCCTATGTGAAAGAAAGGGAGGGACGACATGTTTACCGGACTTGTGGAAGAATTGGGATATGTTAAGGATATAAATAAAGGGGCAAAATCGGTACGAATCACTGTGAACGCCTGTAAAGTGCTTGATGATGTAAAATTGGGTGACAGCATTGCGGTAAATGGCACCTGTTTAACGGTTGTGGCATACTCAGATACCTGGTTTACGGCTGATGTCATGCCCGAGACGGTAGACCGTACGGCACTGGCGGTACTTAAACCAGGAAATGTTGTCAATCTTGAGAGGACACTGGCTGTTGGGGATCGTTTTGGCGGACATATCGTCAGCGGTCATATCGATGGTGTTGGCACCATTGAAGCAAAGGAAAAAAACGATATTGCGGTAATCGTGAAGATCAAAGCTGACACTGATGTGATGCGCTACATTGTCAAGAAAGGTTCCATTGCTATTGACGGGATTAGTCTTACCGTGGTTGAGTTAGACGAGGATTGGTTCAGCGTCTCTTTGATTCCCCATACGGCGGCGGGCACAACATTAGGCAGTAAGACCACTGGAGATCCGGTAAATCTGGAAACCGATATAGTGGGTAAATATATTGAAAAATTTATGCGTTTGGGTTCTGCGCCGATTGAGAAAACTAAAGCAACACTTACTGCGGACTTTTTACGGGATAATGGATTTATGTGATAGGGGGAGGCTATGTAAATGAAACTTAACACGATTGAAGAAGCTGTCGAGGATATAAAAGCCGGTAAAATGGTTATTGTCGTTGATGATGAAGACAGAGAAAACGAAGGCGATTTATTAATGGCAGCCCAAATGGCTACGCCGGAAGCGATAAACTTTATGGCTACTTATGGGCGAGGTTTAATCTGTATGCCGGTAATTGGCAGCCGCTTGGATGAACTGGGGATAGAACAAATGGTTGCCAGCAATACCGATACTATGGGAACGGCGTTTACGGTTTCGATTGATGCCGGACATGTTACTACCGGTATTTCCGCCTATGAACGGTCTGAGACCGTCCAGGCCGTGCTCAATGAGAAAACAAAGCCGCAGGATATCCGGCGGCCGGGACATATTTTTCCTCTTCGTTATCGCGAGGGAGGTGTGTTGCGTCGGGCCGGACATACAGAGGCTTCGGTGGATTTAGCTAAAATGGCTGGGCTTTATCCGGCCGGGGTGATATGCGAAGTAATGAATGACGACGGGACAATGGCCCGTCTGCCGCAGCTTGTGGAATTTGCTGCGAAACACGGTTTGAAGATTATTTCTGTGGCAGATTTAATTAAGTTTCGTAAACGCACCGAACGTTCGGTTGCCCGAGCGGCTCAAACCAATTTGCCGACTAAATACGGCGATTTCCGTCTATTCGCTTATGAAAGCGAATTGGATAACCAGTGCCATGTAGCTCTCGTCAAAGGCGATGTGCAAGGTAAAGAAAATGTGCTTGTCCGTGTACACTCGGAATGTCTTACCGGTGATGTATTAGGTTCGCTGCGCTGCGACTGCGGTGAACAACTGGAAAGCGCCCTAAAGCGAATTGATGAAGAAGGATTGGGTGTTCTTTTATATATGCGCCAGGAAGGACGGGGGATTGGTCTGGCTAATAAAATCCGCGCCTATGCCCTGCAGGATGAGGGAAAGGACACTGTGGAAGCCAACGAGTTGTTAGGCTTTGCTCCTGACCTGAGAGATTATGGTATAGGGGCCCAGATTTTGGCTGATCTAGGACTTTCAAGCATTCGTCTCCTGACGAATAATCCTCGCAAGCGAGTGGGCTTAGAAGGTTATGGTTTGAATATTACCGAACGAGTACCTTTAGAGATGAAAGCAAATAAATTTAATCAACGGTATTTGTCTGTAAAAAAATCTAAGTTAGGCCATCTTTTAAAGCAATAAGGAGGAGCTAAATAATGAAGACATATGAAGGTAATTTGGTTGCAGAAGGATTAAAGTTTGGTATTGTTGTTGCAAGGTTTAATGAATTTATTACCAGCAAATTATTGGGAGGCGCGCAGGATGCTTTGCGGCGTCATGGTGTAAATGAGGCGGAGGTGGAAGTGGCTTGGGTTCCTGGTGCCTATGAAATTCCTCTGGCGGCGCAAAAAATGGCGGCTTCCAAAAAGTATGATGCGGTTATTTGCCTTGGGGCAGTTATCCGGGGAAGCACGCCTCATTTTGACTACGTTTGTGCTGAAGTGTCAAAAGGAGTGGCTCAAGTTTCGTTAGCCAGTGGTTTGCCGGTAATTTTCGGAGTAGTTACCACGGAATCTATTGAGCAAGCCGTAGAACGTGCCGGTACTAAAGCGGGTAACAAAGGTTTTGACGCTGCAGTTTCAGCCATTGAAATGGCTAATTTGTTAAAAGCGTTTTAACAAAAGAAACTCTCGGAGGTACGTATGATGAAGATTGGCATTATTAGTGACACACATGGTTGTGTTGAAACTTGGCGCAAGGTTTATGAGAATTATTTTAAGGATGCTGCGCTTATACTTCACGCCGGTGATGTGCTGTATCACGGACCGCGAAATCTTATATTGCCTGAATACAATCCGAAGGCACTGATTGAAGAGCTGAATGGATGCCCGGTGCCGATGGTGACAGCCGCTGGTAATTGTGACGCAGAAGTAGATGCCATGGTTTTGAATCAACCTATTCTGTCTCCCTATGCGTATGTTATGATAGAGGGGAAAAGGATCGTAATAAATCACGGGCATTTACTGGATGAGGAAGCAATTTGGCAGACAGCCGGATGTATGCAGGCAGTTCTGTTTATTACCGGACATACTCATGTGGCGTCTTTAAAGAAGCAGGAAGGTATAATCTGGCTGAATCCAGGTTCGCCGGTCAGCGGCTTATCAAAACGAGAAGACAAAAAAGGTACTTTCGCAATAATCGAAGATAATAGGGTGTTTGTAATGGAAGTTAATACCGGTGAAATAATCTTGTCCGATGTTATGGGATAGATATCTGAAATCTTACTTAATCATGTCCAGCAGTTACCAATGTAAGCTGCTGGCTTTCCTTTTTTAAAGGTTGTAATATATTTTTTGATTGTGCAAGTGCCATGAACGTGGTATCTTGAAATATGATGTAACTTTTATCAGATTATAGAAATCATTAAGGATTGGCTCTTCTTACTTTGTGCCCAAGAAAAAGAGGTTATTAAGTGGAAAAATACGAAATTAAAGAATTTCCATCAAGTCGTCAGTCGACTTTTGATGCAGGATATATTGGAATGAGAAAGCATCATGTTAAGGCACTTATTGAATTAGATGTTACTCATGCTCGAAAAGCAATAAGGAATTTACGTTATCAAAAAAAAGATATATCATTTAATGCCTGGATGATTAAGTGTATTGGCCAAGCAATTAATGAATATAAAGATATTCATGCAATACGTAAGGGTAAAAATAAATTGGTAATCTTTGATGATGTTGATGTATCCATTATCGTTGAAAAAAAGGTTATGAATGAAAGAGTTCCTTTGCCTGTTGTAATAAGAAAAATAAATAAAAAAACCATAGAAGATATTTATAATGAAATAAAATTAGCGAAAAATCAAGAAGTTATGAGTGAAAAAGATTATCTTTTAGGTGAAAACAAATTTAAATGGGCGATGAAAATATACGTTTCATTACCACAGTTTATCAGAGTATTTATATGGAAACATATCATATTAAAAAAACCTTTTTTAATGAAAATAATGGCGGGAACCGCTGTGATAACATCAGTAGGCACATTGGGAAAGGTGAGAGGCTGGGCAATACCGGTAAGTCCGCTTCCCGTTTGTTTTGCTTTAGGATCTATCGTAAAGAAACCAGGAATTTTCAAAGAGCGAATTGAAATTCGCGAATTTCTTTATATGACAATCTTGATCGATCATGATGTCATTGACGGTGCTCCGGCCGCAAGATTTGTTTCTCGACTAGCAAAACTAGTTGAAACCGGTTATGGGTTATAATTTGCTCTAAATCCAGCAAGCAATTTGCTTGCTGGAAAATTTTTTCTATCGGGTGTTGGTAAAGGTATGAAAAATTATTGACTTTAACGTAACGTAAACGTTTATACTTATCTCAGGGTTTGCAAACTAATATTATTATGGAGGTGCAAATTGCTTTCGATAGGAGAATTCTCAAAAATATGTGGTGTCACCACAAGGGCATTACGTCATTATGACGATATTGGCCTTATTAAACCCAAGCATATAAGCAAAGAAAATGGGTATAGATTTTATGATGTAGCCCAGATCCGTCAGTTGCTATTTATTACGCGGTTAAAAGGTTATGATTTTTCCCTTGAGGAAATTAGGGAGATCATAGCAATAAATGATAAAAACTATACCCTCGAAAAAATATTGATTAAGCAAGAGTACATTAAAACTCAAATTAAACAGTACGAAGATATTCAGAACCGGATAATGGGTGATATTTCAAATTTGAAAAGAGGTATCGATATTATGGCGTTTATTAACGATATTGAAGTAAAGCTAGTTGACACAAAGCCTCAGAATATTTTATACAGTAGACAACGTATGGGTATAGATGATTATGCTAAATACATTGGCAAATTATTTAGCATAGCCCATACAAATGGCATGGAAATTATTGCAGGACCTATAGCAATGTATTACGATAAGGAGTTTGATCCAACTAATAATGATACTGCGGTTGCTCTCCCAGTGTCAGAAGTAAATGAATTTACACAGGTCCTACCTGGAGGACTTTGCGCTACAGCGGTATGTAAGGGTCCCTATTCCAATCTTTCAAACGTATATGCAAAACTTATGGAATGGATCAGTGAAAACGGATATAGGGTTGTTTCTGCTCCCTACGAACAATATATAAAGGGTCCTATGCAAGTAAAATCCGCAGATGAGTTTGTAACTGATATTTATTTTCCTGTTGAAAAAATGTAAGAGTGATAGCTAAGTAATAGCTTTAAAACCGCCATCTATGAGTGGCGGTTTTTATATACGGCTTTTTTGGAGTAATAGATCTGTTAAGCAGTTAATATAGAGATCACTCTTTGACATATTTAGAACTCAAAAAACCAATTAAACTTCCTAATATAGCAGACATTACAAAAATCGGTATAACAGCGTTAGCATCGTGCTGAAAAACTAGTATTGCAATAGGGAGTGAAGATATCTCTGCTACAATTAAACCTTTTAACCAACCCTTTATATCAAAAACTGTATAAGCAATAATAACACCCATTATTATCCAATGTATAAACGCTGAAATGTTAGAATACCAATCCAGTCCTTGCGCTATCATTGGAATCACATCAATAATACCGGCAAATAAACCCAATACTAATGATAATAGAAACTTTTTCACAGTTTTACCTCCGACCCAAGTTAATTTTGATAACAAAAGCCTACTAATTAATAATATTCGAATAATTATTAATTTTCAATATAATGTAATTATGCTTTTTTGAATTCGTATTTTTTTCCGCAAATATAACACTTACTTTTATGGACACAGATTGTTCCGCCGCAATCGCCGCATGTCCATCTTATTTTTTCGTCTCTAAGAAAATCGTCAACAGATTTTTTTATGTTTTCGAGATTTGCGATTAAACTCATATTGTATTTGGTGCAATACCTTTTATCTAAATGTTTTAAATTATTACAAGGAAATTTTTCACATTCAAAACAAAAGGCCAAATTATTTTTTATTAAATTTTCACATGTTTTAAGTTGGCATTTAACGCGAGTAGTAGGTTTACCAATGTCATTTCCTCTACAGCCGGGACATTTATTTCTGTCTCTCAAATATGCTGCGCAAATGCTGCAATTTATTCCGCAAGGAGCGACGAGTAGAATTTCATCTAATAATTTGATGCTATCAACTCCTATCTTCAAATGGTTTTGCTCTTCCTATGGGGACAGCTTCGTTGGTAATCTAGAATATAGTTCATACTATCATTACGCCAATTATTAACGTGTATTCTGCAAAAACCATTAATTTCCTATGGCGTAGAATATCTTTTAGATAATTATTTATTATACTGGTTTTTGATAATAGTTTTGATAGTAATTTATTCAAAATACTAATTAATTAGGGAAATGGTCCAGTCTGTGTAAACAATACTTAAGTTTATGGTAGAACGATATAAAATATCTAATTTAAAGGCTTATTGAAGTGATGAATACTATTTTTGACCCAATTAAAAAACGGACACAGTCATGACGACTTGTCCGTTTTTTAATTGGAGGTTAACTAATGAGAAACTTTTGGTCTTTTAAAGACTTGACGAACGATGGAATTAGGGGATTTGGATTATTGGTTTTCCACGCTACCGCATATCCGTTAACGAAGGAACAGCCTTCCAAATCAATAAACTGCAGACTTGGATGCGCGTAGGATTTGACATGTTTTGTCTGAATGGCAATACCCATGCCCGTGGCGACCATTACTAATAGGGTTTCGAGCAGTGGAACAGAAGCTACTATATTAGGATAAAAACCATTGGATATACACAAGTGCCGCATATGTTCATAGGCTTGAGGGCACTCAGAACGCGAAAGTATGATAAAGGGTTCGTCAGCAAGTTCGGAAATGTGAAGCTTTGATTTATGAGCTAAAGGGTGATTATCAGGGACGATAACTGATAAGGGATAAAAGTTTTGGCTGAGTTGGAACGAAATACCTGGTAAGTCATGAAGTCCCTGGGTCATGGTAAAAACTACATCAATTTTTCCATTTTCTAAAGCCTCAGTGAGGGAACCCCAGCTAAGTTTGGTAAAAGATAAGCTAGCTTGTGGGTATTCGTGGTGAAAGTTGTTTACGAGACTGGGCAATTCTTCCCGTTCAAAAGGACCTAGAAACCCGATTGATAAACTGCCAATATTGCCGATGTCAACAAGGCGGGCATAATTTATCGCGCTTTCGGTTTCATTAATCAGCGCGATGGATTCTTTTAAAAATTCGGCCCCGGCAGCCGTAAGTTTAACCCAACGGGTGTTGCGGTCAAACAGCTTCAACCCGACCTGAGATTCTAAGTCAGCAATTTGCTTACTAAGAGCCGGTTGTGTGATATTGAGATTTTTTGCAGCGATAGAAAAGTTCGAATACTCAGCGGCAGATATGAAGTATTGCAATTGCTTGATATTCATAGTATCTCCTTAAAATTAGGGTTAATTGTATTGAGGTTGGAAAAAGCAGGCTAATTATCATTTTTCAATTGTGCTGATAAATTGGGGAATGAGCGGGTTAGAATTGGTTGTCTTCCACACAACCGCTCTATAACAACATTCAGGGCAATCTTCCAGCTCAAGGAATTTAAGATTGCCAATCCCGTAGTTTTCGCAAAGACGGGATTGAATTGTAATTCCTATTCCTGTTGCGACCATTAAAAGTAAAGATTCTATTTGTGTAGCGGTTGCAACTACATTGGGAATAAAGCCGTTGGAGAGGAAAAGCTGGCGAGTGTGTATAGCAGAGAGAGGATTTTTGGAACGGGCCAGCATAACCAAGGATTGGTCCTTAAGGTCAGCTATGTGAAGGGAAGATTTTTTCGCTAAAGGATGCTCCTGAGGTACAATAGCGCAAAGGGGATAAGGCTGACTATTTAGTACATAACTAATTCCCGTGAGGGTTTCTAGTCCATACGACGGCGTTAAAGCAATATCAATTTGGTCGTCTATTACTGCCTGATTAAGCGCTCCCCAGTCCAATTGAGAGAAACTGATATCGCAATTGGGAAACAAGGAACGAAAATCTTTTATGAAATCAGGCAAAAACGTATTAAAAAATCCAATGTATCCGATATGCAAATGCCCAACGGTGCCTTTGGCTGCGAGTCTAGCCTTGTTAATAGCCGCTTCAGATCTGGCGACAATAGAAACTGCTTTTTCTAATAGGGCAGCCCCAGCGACCGTTAATTCTACGCTGCGTGTGTTGCGGATAAACAGGCGAAGGCCTGTCTGACTTTCTAAATCTGTAATTTGTTTGCTCAAAGCTGGTTGACTAATATGTAATTCTTTAGCTGCCGCAGAAAAATTTAAATGCTCAGCAACAGAGATGAAATTTCGTAATTGCTGTATGTCCATAAATACTCCTTGTTTAGTTCACTACTTTAATATTATAGTACGGTATTTTATTTCTTACAATCATATTTAAAGTAGATTTCGAAAGATCATATTCTTCATAATGATGGCAATAATCGGAATTGGTAACAAATGATTATAGATGTTAGAACAAAAAAATATTTCCAAATAAGTAATTAAAGGTATATTATAATATACAGAAATTTTAAAATTTGCCGTTTAATGCTCGGTGATTTGTGGAAGGAGGTTTTCATGAGGGCTATACAGTATCATGGTCCGAGAAATTTGGAGCTTGTTGATATTCCGAAATCAAAGTCTCATCTGCTTTACATAGTGAGCAGCATAAATTGAAAAAATAATAACCTCATCAATAATGGGGTTAGGGCACATAGCTCAAATAGAAGAGGAGGAGTTATTTCAATGACTCAAGTAGATAAAAATCAAGAGCCTGTAATCAAACCGTTGCATCAAGGTATCAGCGTTGCCGATATGGAGGCTTCCATCGCTTGGTATCAAAAAATGTTTGGCTTTAAACTGGTTTCAGACAAATTTATTCCCCAGCTTCCAGCCAGAATTGCTTTTATGGAACTTGGCGATTTCAGTATCGAGTTGTTTGTTGTGGAAGGGGCGGCAACGCTGCCGGAAGACCGTCGGACGCCTAATCTTGACATCCGCACTCATGGCACTAAGCATGTTGCTTATCGAGTACAAGATCTTCGTTCGCTAATGGAAGATTTAAAATCTAAAAATGTTGACATTGCTATGGATGTTTTCCCTATGGAAGGTGACTTAGTGTCGTTTATCCGGGATAATACCGGAAATCTTATCGAGCTTATCCAAAAACCGGTTTAGGAACATAGAAGTTATTGCCCGGTTGGTTTACGGTACATGGCCAATGCTAAGCGCAGTAAACTTTTGACACATTACTGGTTATACATATAAGGAGGCGTTTTGATTACCAATCAGCCGCCAAGCGAGCATGGCCGTAACCCTCGTTGGCAGGGAACCCGTGACGGCTATCATCCTATCGTGTTTGTATTTATGCCGATTTTCTGGGAACACGATTTTAAAGGCAGTCAACTTACTATTGAAGATGAACCGAACTACTGCTGGTTAATTGTATTTTCAGGAAGCAAGGGGCGAATGGTTCTTGAATATGTTGGCTCCGGAAATTGCTGCTTGTCCAGAAGTAAACCGGTTTTTTACCAGCAAGGTATTAGACGCGCCTAATACCGGTTCGTTCCAACGGGTAGCCGAAATCTGGCTTGATAGCAGTAAAGCGTGGTACAAGCTATGGTTGAAAATGCTCACAAATTCACAAAACCGTCTTGGGCTTAATGGAATCAATTCCCTTATCTGGAGCCGTATAAAAATTTCTATTGCGAGTTTCTTCTGGACCGTCCGGAATCTGATCATCTCTAGCAATATCGAGGATATATTTCAACTCGATAATATGATGATGGAACAGCCAAAAGCTCACAATGCTTTTGGCTGTCTTACTCTAGGCTATGTATGAGTTATGCTCATCTTGCGCAAGGATAAGTATATGAATATGCGGCATATATGTGACAGGAAAGTATGTAACGAACGAAAGGAAGTTGAGATGAGTATGGAAGCGACAGTAAACAAGCCGGCTAAGTATCCTGTTTTTAGATGGTTTGTATTGGCAAGTGCAATATTAATGATGTTTTTTTCAATGATGACGGGGTTGGCGGTTGCTCCTCTGATGGGGGTAATTGCTAAAGATCTTGGGGTGGATATCGGTACAGCCTCATTTGGAATTATGGGATTAAATATATTCTCGGGTGCTGTAGGGGTAATTATTGCAGGGTATCTCCTGGATAAATTAGGTATTTTTAAAGTAATGCTAGGAAGTATGGTATTGCTTATTATTGCAAATACTTCTTATCTTTTTTTAGGCCATAGTTTTGAAGGCGTGGTGTTTATCCGGGTACTTATTGCCTTAGGCGGATCAGTCGGCCTAATAGCGATTAATCCGGTGGTATCGATTTGGTTTCCCGAAAAAGAACGAGGATTGGCTTTGGGGTTAAATGCTCTTACTATGTTAGGTGCCATTTGTGGGTTTATCCTTGGCCCTTCTTTTGCCCAAATGGCCGGAAGCTGGCAAATGGGTATGGCCTGGCTATCGGGAATTTTAGTTTTGGGTTTAATATTTATGTTGGGTGTGGCTGCTAATGTTGGAAAATATCAAGTGGTAACGCAGTCGGATGCATCGGTAGCTTCTAAGTCAACTGGCGAAGATAATTTTTGGAAATTTATTAAAGGAAATCAAGCATTTTGGCTGGGGTTAGCGGTTATGGCGCTAAGCAACTGGGCTAATAATGCATTTAATGATCTTAGCCCCGGATACCTGGCTGTCGATCCGCCAGTCGGTGTAGGGTACGGACCAGAAGTTGCGGGTCAATTTTCATCAGGCACGTGGGTTGGTGTACTTTTAGGTATCTTTATTGGCGGAATTGTTATTGATAAAGTGTTTAAAGGAAAATCAGGAATTCTCATTATCGTAGGTTTTATTTGTAATCTAATTTTCTTTAACGGGATTCTGTGTCAGCCGATTTACGGTAATCCCACAATACTCAGTTTTTGGTTATTGGCGGCCGGCTTTGTTAATCCTTTTACTGCAGTAGGGAACCAGTATTTTGCAATAAAAAGTTTTTCACCGGACGTTATTGGAAAAGTGTCTGCTACGTGGACCAGTATTAGTAACTTTATTGGGGCTTTTGGGGTTATGCTTGGATCATATGCATTAAGTTCAACAGGAACATATCATGTTTCATTCGCGATTGTTGCAATAGTAAGTGTACTCGGAATTATCGCGGCTATGCTTTCGAAAGATCGTCGATCGGCTATTGAGGCAGCCTATAAGCAACAATCAGCATAATAATACAAAACTGTCTTGGTGGTTACGCCAAGGCAGTTTTTGTTTAAGTAAGGCTTATTTTCCAGGTGCTTTACTTTGCTGACCACAAGTTTTATACTAAAAACAGCCAGATATACAGGAGGATTTATGACAGACCATTTAGCAAAAGCAACTTATTCTGGAGTACGGGCTTTCGCGGCCGTTACTACTGATTTAGTAGAAGAAGCGCGACGGCGGCATGATTGCTATCCTGTCGCAACGGCAGCCTTGGGGCGGACTATGACGGCAGCACTTTTATTGGCAGCGGACTTAAAAACAGATGCAGCCATTACCATGCGTATTTCAGGGGACGGTCCATTGGGAAAAATCGTAGCGGATGCCGGTTCGCAGGGAACGGTTCGCGGATATGTAGAAAACCCTCATGTTGAGCTGCTGCTGAAAGAGGGAAAGCTTGGTGTTGGCAGTGCGGTAGGAGCCGGGAATATTTTTGTTAGTCGGTTTAATGGGGCTAATCAACCTTTTACAGGCAGTGCTCCTTTGGTTAGTGGTGAAATTGCCGAAGATGTGGCGAATTATCTCTTGGTATCAGAGCAGATGCAGTCAACTGTTGGGTTAGGGGTTTTAGTTAAACCTGACCTTACCGTTGAGGCTGCAGGCGGATATTTTGTCCAGGCTATGCCTGGGGCCGAAGAAAATGTACTTGAAGCAGTAGAAAAGAACCTAATGGCTATGCCGCCCATATCTGAATTAGTTAGTCAGGGAAATGATGCCACTGCCATTCTCCAAAAGATTTTTGCAGGACTACCGGCGAATATTTTTGAAGCATCGCCGCTTACGTTTTATTGCCACTGTTCTGTGGAACGGGTGGAAAACATGCTGATTAGTCTGGGGAGCGAAGAACTCGCTTCTATGGTTGAGGAAGGAAAAGCGGAAATTACTTGTCATTTTTGTGGTGAAAAATATCATATTGGTCAGGAACGGCTTGTGGAGTTGTTAAATGAAGCCGAGCAGGCAAAAGAGTAATAGGCGAAAAAAGGTGGCGGTCAGAAGACTTGCTACCTTTTTAGAACCCCTAAAAGCACTACTGTTAAGGAAAGGATACTTAATAAAAGCAGACATTTGTATTCAAATTAAGCGATTTTAATAATGTATTGATTACGAAGTGAAGGTGAGGATATAACGTATCGCAAAAGCTTGACATATAGGAAGCGAAAAAAACACGGTATAAAGCATACGCTTCATACCGTGTTAACCACTACACTGCTCGATGTACTTTACCGGAGCGAAGACACCGGGTACAAATATTGATTTTCTTTATTTCACCTTCTACCAAGGCTTTTACCCTTTGAATGTTAGGCTTCCAAGTGCGTTTGGTTTTTAAGTGCGAGTGGCTGACGTTAAATCCGCTACGTTCTCCTTTGCCACAAACTGAACAAACATTGGCCATTTATTCCACCTCCTTTGACGAAGGACAAGAAACCCTTGCCACAATAACATTGATATTCTACCATATAGAATATCAGGATGCAAGCGTAAGATGGATAATATTCGGTATCGAAAGAAAAATTGCTGCTGACAACTAGTATACATGGCACGCAGGCAGGAGTTTCGGCATAAATATGGAAATGAGAAGATAACTGCAGGAGGAGGCTGATGCATTTGATTACAAAAGACACTCCAGTTTTAGAAGTACTGCATATTTCTCCTAAGGCGCGGAAAATTTTTGCGGATTATGGCATGAATTGCATTGGTTGTATGGGATCAGCAACGGAAACGGTTGACAGTGCGGCGCGCGCCCATGCGGTTAACGTAGAAGAACTATTGAAATTGTTAAATGCCGAATAGAGTGTGCATAGTTGTGTTTATTTGAGTTACTTTTGGGGTGAAAACATTTGGTTCATTGGTCAACAAATATAAAATATGCAAAAGGTGTTGGCCCGGTTAAGGCAAACTTACTAGCTAAACTTAACATATTTACAATTGGACAATTATTGGAGCATTATCCCAGACGATATGAAGATCGTAGCCAGCTTGACTCTATCCGTGATTTACCTGCTAATGGAGTGAGTACATTCCTGGCGGTTACGGTCAGCAGTCAGGAAACTAAGCCAAGGCGCGGCCTTACCTTAACAAAAATAACGGTGAAAGATACGACGGGTTTTGCCCAGCTGGTATGGTTTAACCAACCTTATGTGAAAAAGTGGTTTAAGCCAGGGTTGAATCTTATTGTTTCTGGAAAAGTGGAACGCAAATTTGGGCAGGTACAGATTTCTCATGCGGAAGTAGAAGTTCTGGATGGGTCCGATCTTTTGCATACAGGTCGAATTGTACCTATTTATTCAGCCAGCGAAAATGTTGGGCAAAGATGGCTTCGGTCGTTAATCTATCAAGTGTTAGAAGAATATACTGATATTCGTGAGTTTATTCCTCCCAATATAGTCAGCGAGTTTGATTTAATTGATAGGTCAATGGCTTTGAAGCTTGTGCATTTTCCAGAATCGGAAAAGCTGTTGGAGGCCGCCAGACGACGACTGGTTTTCGAAGAACTATATTTACTTCAGTGTGGTTTATTGTGGCTTAAAAGAAAGAATCAGCAAACCAGCCAAGGAATAAAACACAGTACTGACGGACCGTTGCTAGCAAAGCTGACGGCGGCGTTGCCTTTTTCACTTACTCAGGATCAAAAAGCGGCTCTTAGCGATATTAAAGTCGACATGGAAGATACTACCGTAATGCAGCGCCTGATTCAGGGAGATGTAGGTTCAGGTAAAACTGTGCTTGCCGCCATAGCACTGGCAAAAACGGTCGAAAACGGGTATCAGGGAGCCATGATGGCACCTACAGAAATTTTGGCAGAGCAGCACTATCATACGTTAGCCCAACTATTGGCGCCTTTTGGTATCCGTCTGGCTGTATTGACTGGGAAATTGACGCGGCGTACCCGACAGGAAGTATTAGCGAGAATTAAAGACGGACTTGTGGATATTGTTGTGGGAACACACGCTCTGATTCAGGAAGATGTTGAGTTTAATTGTCTAGGACTAGTAGTAACAGATGAGCAGCACCGTTTCGGTGTACGTCAGCGGGCCTTGTTTCAAGCGAAGGGGCAGATGCCCGATGTTTTAGTAATGACGGCAACGCCCATACCAAGAACTATGGCACTTACAGTTTACGGAGATTTAGATGTTTCGGTTATCCGACAACTCCCGCCTGGACGTAAGCCGATTAAGACCTATGCGGTGGGGAGTGAGATGCGACAGAGAATTTATACTTTTATTGAGAAGGAAATAAAGGCCGGACGGCAAGCCTATGTTGTATGTCCTCTGGTGGAAGAATCGGAAAAAATGGAAGCGAAAGCAGCTGTTCAAATGTATGAGCAGCTAAAAACCACGTATTTTAAAGACATTCCCTGTGGTCTGGTTCACGGCAAAATGAAGTCGCAGGAAAAAGATATAATTATGAATGCCTTTTATAGCGGCGAAACAAAAGTTCTGGTAGCAACTACGGTCATTGAAGTTGGCGTTAATGTACCCAACGCCAGTGTTATGGTGATTGAAGGAGCGGAGCGTTTTGGTTTAGCGCAGCTTCATCAATTGCGAGGACGAATCGGCAGGGGGGAGCATCAATCCTATTGTATTCTGTTATCAGACAATCAAAACCCGGAAACAAAAGAACGGTTAGATATTATGGTGAAAGTCGACGACGGTTTTGAACTCGCGGAGAAGGATCTTATTTTGCGTGGTCCGGGTCAGTTCTTTGGTGTAAGACAGCATGGACTGCCTGATTTGAAGATAGCCGACATTGTCCGAGACACCGGAATCTTGCTTAAGGCCAGGCAGGCTGCGCAAAAGACGGTAGCGGATAAAGAACATTTTTTACAGGTTCAACCGCTTTTAACGGAACGGTTCGGTGATTATTTTGGCATGATTTTTAATAACTAGCGTTGCACACACTACTGCAATTTTTCGGTTATTGTTTCCTGAAAATAGGATACAATATTTATATATGAAAACTGGGGTGGTGTTGGAATGGAAAAAGGTTATACCGAGGCTGAGGTGCAACACATTGCGGAGGAATGTATGGAATTTGAGCATATTATCAGCGCGATGGGGTATGGTTATTCCTTGTTGAATGTATCGCCGGATCGTTATGTTCGGCGATGTCCGGACTGTGTGCATTGGCTTGGTGGTTCCTGTGAAATTTTCCGTGATGAACTGAGTAATGCTAAGTAGCAGCACCTTTGGTGCTGCTTTTCTTTAGTAAATGTTGCCTTTTTTATATAAATTTAGTATGCTAGATTAGTCTCAAGAATAATGTTATAGAGGAAAATAATATTATGAATAAGGTTTTAGCCTGGGGCGTGATTGTAGGGGCAATGGGATTAGCATACTGGTGGCAGCCGGAATTTTTTCAGCATTCCTACGCGATTATTGAGCATGGGGATATTCCGGCGTTGGCGGAATATCTCCGTTCTTTTGGCATATGGGGTATTGTTGTTACGTTGATCCTTTTTGTGATTATGACCTTTACAATTGTGTTTCCGTTTATGATTTTGTCCGGGGCAGCCGGGATTGTCTATGGCTTATTCTGGGGAATCATTATTTCTTGGATGGGTGAATTTATCGGGGCCATCGTAGCGTTTATATTTGTTCGCTATTTTATGCGTAGTACGGTAGCCCGCTGGATTGCTAACAGCAAATATTTAAAACAGGTGGATGATTATAGTGCTACTAACGGTTTTAGTGCTCTTTTGATTGCGAGGCTTTTGCCTTTGGCACCGTCTGGGATTATAACCGCAGTTGCAGCGATTAGTCGGATTAGCGTCAGGGATTTTTTATTGGCGACTTTTATAGGAAAATTGCCGCCGGTAGTTGTTAAAGTGCTCTTGGGGCATGATCTGGCTTATTTAGGGCAACATACGAGCAGGCTAATTTTATTGTGTGTGCTGGTCGTAGCTGTCTATGGCTGGTTATGGTGGAAGAAACGAAAAAACCGATGATAAAAAAACACGCGTTAAGCGTGTTTTTTTATCTGGAACATGTTCTGTAAATCGTGCATAAGTTATAGTAAGCTACATTAGGCAGAGGAGGCTTACGCATGAATACAGGCTCGCATCACTACAGTAACAGAGAGTTTGTCAGAGAGCTTAAGGGACTGGCTGGGCGGAACGTGTTGCTTTTGCTTTTAGACGGCTCCGCGGTATTTGGGCGTCTTGGGGGGATTGATGACTGGGTTATTAGTGTACTTCCTGCAGTTGGCTTGTCCGGAGTAAATACGGTTCGTTTTCGACCGCCGAATGCTACTCTTCCTGAATATGACATATTATTAAGCGAGGCGCTAATTGATATATGTACTATAACAGCAGTCGTTGAAGGTCCTTTCTTAATTCCGCCTATTAGTAAGGCATGTGGGTTGGCGAGTAACCAGATGGCTGTTCACAAACCGATGATTAAACCTAAATCTACCGGTACCTATGTAAGGCAGCAATGCAAGCTGTTGGAGCAGTTAGATGAATTTGGTGGCCAAAATATCGGCGCCCTGCTTGTAGGTGGCTGGGTAATTGGCGGGCAACTGAGTGAAGTTGATGAATGTGTTATTTTATTTGGACCGGGAACAAGCGCGGCCCCGCTAATGATTTGTATAGGAGCCTTGAATGTGTTCGGACCTTCATTCCCGGGAGGTATTTTACCTCTGTTCGGTACTTTCAGGGCCTGGGTAAATCTAAAGACACTGACCTCTGTTTTAATCCCATAAACGTCTTTCAATCGTCGGCAGGGATAATATTCCGGCCGACGAATAAAATATAGCTATTAGCCTAGTACGAAGGATTATGCTGTTGGAAGAGGAGAATAGCTGTATGAAAGCATTACAATTTGCAGTTCGGTTAGAGACTGGTATCCGTAAGGAACTAGAAGAGTTAAGTTTTGGCGTGTTACCGGAACTAAAACCGGTTTTAGAACTTGTCTGTAAGTATCAAGTGGAATTTGAGCGTTTATTGGAACTGGCGTGCGATTTAGAAGGGGAAAATGGAAAGTATCCTGATATTGAATCAAGCTTGTTATTAGGATCGGATACAAACTGGCAGACCGCACAGCGGTTATTCCTTGAAGTTCATGATAAACCTATCACGGATTTAACCAAACTCTGGCGGCTTTATTCGTTAGTTGAAAATTCTCGTCAATATTATCAGCAGGCTTCACAAAACAGCCCTTATCCTCAAACCAGGTTGTTTTTCAGTTCGCTCGCCCAGAGTAAAAATATGCTAAGAAGGCGAATAGATGGAGTGTTGCGCGGTATGTATAACGAGGTTTGGTCTTCTGTGGGGTTTGCCCCTTTTCTTTTAGGAAAAGACTAACCTTGCTGATAGGTGACACCAAATCCGCCGTGAGGATATGAGAATTCAATATTGTTGCAAATTAACCGACATATGCCGCATTCTACACATTGCTTATAGGCAATTAAAATGGGATCACCGGCAATAGAGTTCCAGGAAAATACTCCGGAAGGACAACTGGTCAGACAGGGTTTGTCCGAACAGTCAGTACATCGTTCCGTTTGGCGAAAAGTAACATGTTGCCAGTTGTCGTCGACTTGAAATAGGATATATTTTAGTATGTCGTCAAAGTTTAGTTGCCCCATAACACTTTTATTCCTTTCCACATATCTCTTAGAATCCGAGTTATCGGCTGTAAACCGATGATTTTTTTCCAAACTAATTTACGTTTTGTTTTTATAGGCATAGTATAAACTTTAGTTATTTCAAAGGCGGCTTCATTAGCAATGTGACTGTACAGACTAAAAAAATATGGAACATCACGTTCAAAAGAAGCAGCCTTGGCATTGTGTTTCATGTTTTGGAGTATAAAGCTTTTATCAAGTAACTGGCGATATAAGTGGAGACTTTTTATTGAAAAGTCTCCACTTATTTTTGCGTTAATGGCTGTTTGAGCGGCGAAGTATCCCGACCACATGGCTAGGTTAAAACCATGTGTTCCATTGACAAGGGAAGCGGCATCACCGACTACTAACACGCCGGGGTGTATAAGTTTGGGGATAGCGGTATAACCTCCTTCGGGAATTGTGGCACTACCGTATTCGGTTGTGATTCCGCCACGTATGAGTGTATCAATTACCGGGTGGCGTTTAAGGCGAGCCAACAAGGAAAAGGGGGGCAGCCCGGCTTGAACGTAATTGGTTATTGTCATGCCGATATTAATGCTAATACTGTCTTTAAACGTATGAATTGAGGCGGTACCATTAAAGCCTGCAGTGGGATATCCAATGAGGCCGATTAGTGCACCATGGCCAGGTTTTAGGTTGAATCGTTCTTCGATGCTGTCTGAAGAAAGGGCAATTGTTTCTTTTACATATAGGGATAAGTGATTGGGGGAGACTGCTGGTGTAAGGCCGCTTCGTTCCGTAAGCAGAGAATTGGCGCCGTCCGCTGCAATAATTATATCAGCCAAAAGCTCATTATCGTCCTGAGGGGGGCTAAGGGCAACGCCATAAGCCTGTCTGCCTTCCCAAAGAATATGAGAGACATGATGGTTAAGGCAGAGCGTAGCTCCTTCAGTCACAGCTTTTTGCGCCAGCCAGGCATAGAATATCGGTCTTTTGACTGTAAATCTGTTAAAAGGAGCTGCCGCCAACCGCATACTGCGAAATCCTGCTGTTATGGCTGAAGTTTCGTCAAGCCACCAGTAGCTTTGACTGGTTACCAGGCGTTCGCAATCCATTTCATCCCAGAAGTTCGGAAATAATTTATGTGTAGCTTCTGCAATAATACTGGCTCCGCCACAGTTTTTGGCACCAGGATAAGGTCCTCGCTCTAAAAGTAGAACGTTCATCCCTTCTTTTGCCATAAAATAGGCGGCTGTAGAACCGGCAGGCCCAGCACCAACTACTATCGCGTCATATTTCTTTTTTGTAGTTTTGGGAGTTATTGTTGAAGGGATAACGAGTTTGTGCGGTTTTATCTTTTGATAGCCAGTGGACATAGTTACCTCCTGAGTCTAGTGTTTGCGATGAGATGAAAAATCATGCCTTGTAAGAAAATAAATATTACATAAAATGTAAATAATGGTAGGTGTTTACAAAGAATAAAGCGAATTATTGGTTTAAATATTTTCAAACTGAGGTTAAAGCTATGAAAGATTACCGGAGGCAACTGGCTGATGTTGCGGATAGACTGCGCCGAGTGGTTTCACAGGCTATAGGGGACAAAAAAAGAAGTTGGCAATGTGCTTTTATTCTGGCGGTAGAATGTGTTGCGCGGGCAAGGAAAATAGATATTGAGTTATCCGAATTAGCTCCGCTTATCGAGACGGGTGTCAGTTTGGTATTAAATAAAGACCATGCTAATGCAGCCTGGCTTATATTGGATGAGCCTGAAAGCAAATTCAGTCTTAGTTTTCCTGATTCGCTAGGATGGCTTTATCATTTCTGGCACGACAAGGAACGCAAAGCAATCAGTGAAAGGCGGCGAGCCTGTCGGTCGGATAAATACACGGACGATGAAATTGGGATAGTTACTCAAATTTATACTGAACAATATATGGTAGCGTATCTCTTGGAAAATTCCCTTGGTAAACTATGGTCACGGATGCATCCTGAAACTGCGTTAACTTCTAATATGAAATATTATGTTCAAAGGCAACCCCAGCTTTCGAAAGAAAGTAAACCGGTGAATCAAATTACTGTGCTTGATCCTTCGTGTGGGTGCGGTAATTTCTTGCTAGGTTCATTTGACTTGTTGCTTTCTATGTACAGAGAAGAAGGTGGTTATAGTGATAAAGAAGCTTGCATTTCGATTTTAAATGCGAATTTATTCGGCATTGATATTGACCACCAGGCGATACAGGTCTGCCGTACTGTCCTCTGGCTACGGGCCAAAGAGGTGGTTCCATCCTTATCCGTCCAAAGCCTGACTGCGTTATCATTTCATGTTGTGGCTGCTCCGACAGTTAGTGTAGAACCTGAGGCCGTGAAGTTAGGCTCGCTTCTGCGTTCGGAACAAAAGGATCCATTATCTCTATTGCTTGTTCAACAGTATGATGTGGTAACAACCAATCCACCCTATATGGATAAGAGAGATTATCCTCTAGTGTTGAGGGATTATTTGCGAAATAATTATGCTGTCGGTGCCGGAAATCTTTATACAGCGTTTGTTTTGCGATGCCTAGAGTTAGCTAAGGAGTATGTGGCTATGGTTACTCCTCAAACTTTCCTATTTATTAATAGTTACCGGAATTTTCGGCAGCATGTACTGGCAAATTGGACGATCTGTACGTTAGGACATTTGGGGTTGGGCGCTTTTGCAGCGATGGTGGATACGGCTATGTTTGTTTTGGGAAAGGATACTGGCAATGAACTGGGGGTTTATATAAAATTAACGGGCGTGCCATGCAAAGAAAAGGGATTGCTGGCTACTATCTCAAGGTATAATGATGGCTTAGATTCCTCCTGTGTGTATATATACAGCCAAAAGTCCCAAGAACGATCAAAAGGCAGTCCGATAATATATTGGTTGGGTTCCGGGGTAAGGACTATGCTTGCAAAGAGCAAAACGATGAGTGAGTATGCAGATATTGTTTTGGGCATGAAAACTTCGGATAATAAAAGATTTGTGCGCCTGTGGTGGGAATTACCGGAAAAGGAACGCTGGAATACCAGCCGGTGGATGTCTTATGAGAAAGAAGTTAGTGGATACCGCTATAAGAGAAATTCTTCCTACCTGATTCTATGGAATGATTTTGCCCGCGCATATTATAAACAGCATTATTCGGCCCAACTACCGAATGTCAAGTATTGGCTGCGTCCGGGAATTGTATACGGACTTATTAGCAGTAAATGTTTTTGTGCTAAGCTTCTTGATGCGGAACATATGACAGATATGGCGGCAAGTTGCATTTTTCCCCATGAGTCGGAGAATACCTGGTTTTTATTGAGTTTGCTCAATTCGAAAATATACCAATGGCTGCTTAATGCTTTTAATCCGACGGTAAATTTTCAACCTATTGATGTAAAGAGACTGCCTGTGCCTGAAGTAAATGTAAATGATATGACCACGCTTGTGGAGTGGGCAAAATGTGCGGCTGAGGTTAGTGGGAAACTTTATGAGCTGGAAATTACCGACCGCTGCAATCCGCGTAACCCACAGAGCTTTTTTCCGTTTAGTGACAAGGTATCTGAGAGAAAGACTAGTGTCTGGAGCATGGCTTTAAAGTATGTATTAGCAAGGGATGCTATTGATTTGAAAATACAAGAATTGTTTTGTTTGTCGGAGAAGGAGGTTCGAGAGATAACCGAGGAAATGGGTAAGATACCCAGCCTGTATAGGCATGACATGGAAGGATTAAGTGAACAAGAAAATGAATATAAGAGTCGCTTGAAAGAAATATATGAAGACGGACAAGATAATATAGGGGCAACTATTGTAAGCAAGCTAGACAAAATGACTCATGCGGTGAAGTTGCCGCCCAGTGTTGTTTGCCAATGGGTTCAAGAGGGGATTGCGAAGCATGGTTGGCGAGATCGAAACAGTGAGAGTCAGATGGCCCAAGATGCGTTAACTTGTGTAATTTTGTCAGTGATGGAGGATAGGGCTTTCATACCTTTGACAGATGGGTGTAAAGGTAATGGGTTAGTTGGTTTGGTAAGACGGATGATTGCTACTTGGTGCAATATAATACTGTTTGAAGCTGAATTTGAAGCGATTGTCGGCATTTCCATACAAGAATGGATACTAAAACGTTTCTTTAAGCGACATATCAGGCAGTTTAGAAAGCGTCCGATTGTATGGCAGCTTTCTAGTCAATCTGAGCAGGGCATGCAGGCATTTTCCTGTTTGATACATTCACACAGATTGGATTGCTTACATGATCTTTGTCAATGTGTTAGTGACTTAAAAGCATGTTGTGGAGAACAAAATGAGCAAGAACTGCAGAATTTTATTGAACGCGTACAACGAATTTGCGGGAGAAGAGTAGACACTAGGTATGGGATTCGCTTGAGTATTGCACCTTTTGAGCAGAGTGGTTTATTAGCGTCTCCTGTTTTAGGCACACTGGATACAAAAAAGGCGGTAGAAGATTATGATGCATGGCAAATTGCTCAACAAGATATTGAGGAGTTTCGTTTTAAAAAATAAGCGTAATATTATATAGCTTGTCATAAAAAGGCTAGATTTGGACGCTTTATATATGATATTATAATTGGAAATACGGCTGCTACAACATAGCGAAAGGAGTACTATTATGTTCGAGGATAAGTTCGGCCCGGAAGGGCTGACGTTTGATGATGTTCTACTTATTCCTAATCAGTCCGATATTTTGCCCAGGGAGGTTGATGTCAGTACCTCACTGACGAAAAACATCCGGCTTAATGTTCCGCTTATGAGTGCAGGAATGGATACTGTGACTGAGGCCCGCATGGCAATTGCCATGGCACGGGAAGGGGGTCTCGGCGTAATTCATAAGAATATGTCGATTGAGCGGCAGGCAAATGAGATAGATAAGGTAAAACGCTCGGAGCATGGTATTATTGTAGATCCTATTTTCCTTGCTCCGAATAATTCGTTGCAGGATGCTCATGATTTAATGGCCAAATATAGAATTTCTGGTGTTCCGGTTACGGAAGGACAAAAGCTTGTTGGCATACTTACCAACCGCGACCTTAGATTTGAAACTGATTTATCGCGAAAGATCAGTGATTGCATGACCCGGGAGCATTTAATTACCGCTCCTGTGGGAACGTCGCTGGAAGAAGCCAAAGCGATTTTGGCTTCTAACCGTATTGAGAAGTTGCCGTTGGTGGACGGGCAAGGAAACTTAAAAGGTCTTATCACTATTAAAGATATTGAAAAAGCACTAAAATATCCAAATTCAGCAAAAGACTCCAAAGGAAGATTATATGCTGCCGCGGCTGTAGGTATTGGGGCCGATATGATGGACCGTATTGAAGCTTTGGTGGCAGCAAAGGTTGATATACTGGTTGTGGATACGGCACATGGGCATTCACGGGGTGTCGTTGAATCGGTAAAAACTATTAAAAAGGCATTTCCGAATGTGGATTTAATTGCTGGTAATGTTGCTACGGGAGCAGCTACACGGGATTTAATTGAAGCGGGAGCGGACGCGGTTAAGGTTGGTATGGGTCCCGGCTCAATTTGTACTACCAGAATTATTGCCGGTATCGGTGTTCCTCAAATTACTGCGGTGTATGATTGTGCGACTGCGGCCCGGCCGTATGGTGTACCCATCATTGCTGATGGAGGAATTAAATATTCCGGCGATATTGCCAAAGCTATCGCTGCCGGTGCCCAGGTAGTGATGGTCGGTAATCTTTTGGCCGGTACGGAAGAAAGCCCTGGTGAGACTATTATTTATCAGGGACGTAGTTTCAAAGTATATCGTGGAATGGGATCACTGGGAGCTATGGTTGAAGGTAGTAAGGATCGTTACTTCCAGGAAAATATGGATAAACTTGTTCCGGAAGGCATTGAAGGCCGTATACCTTATAAAGGTTCGGTGGCTGATACTATTTTCCAACTGGTTGGAGGTTTACGGGCCGGTATGGGGTACTGTGGCGTAAAAACCGTGGAAGAAATGATCAATAATACAAGGTTTATTAGAATTAGTGGTGCCGGTCTTAAAGAAAGCCACCCGCACGATGTTAGCATAACAAAAGAATCGCCAAACTATAGTTTGTAATTAATAAATCCCCGCCTCATTTTGAGGTGGGGATTTTTGCTACCAAGCGGGTGGAGTTTCCGGATTAATTATGCGGAACTCGAAGCCTTGGTCTTTTAAGTAGTGGATTATATTAGGCAAGGCTTTTACTGTTTCGGCATTGGCACGGCCATCATGCAGAAGAATAATGGTATGGTTCCAAAGAAAATGATTTTTAGTAAGTTGATGTATTACATTGGCGGTAATTTTTTCGGCGTTAGCACGGGACGCATCTCCGGCATCAATGTTCCAGCCGGTTTCTATGTATCCTTGTGTGGTAAGCGAATTCCAATAGTCTTTGGTAAAACTGCCGGAGGTTCCGCCCGGTGCCCGGCAAATTCTGGGACGGACGCCAATAATACTTTTAATGATTTTATCTGTATGATGAAGTTGATCCATAAAGGTGCTGGTCGAACGATAAAGGTCTTTATACACGTGGTTATAAGAATGGTTGCCGATAGAATGACCGGCCTGGAAAATCTGGCGGAGAACATCCGGGTTCTTTTCAATTTGTGTGCCGACAACAAAAAAAGTAGCTTTTATTTTTTCAGACTGGAGAATGGCAAGAATCTCTGCCGTGTGATCTGCGGTTGGGCCGTCGTCGAAAGTCAAATATACTGTTTTTTCTCCGTAGTAGGGTGTGAATGGCGGCAATGCAAGAGGTAGCCCTAAGTTTTGGCGGTCTTCCACTGTCCATATATCATAAACGGCGTTTCCCTGTAAAGGAAAATCAGGGGTGTCATTAAGATAATAAACGCCCGCTGGCGGTGGTGCTACGTGAAGGGCTGTTTTTTCCCCCAGTAAGGTAGGGGTAGTGATAGGCGGTGTGGAGGATGTCCCGCTAAATACCAAAGGAAACCAAACCAGAGGAATTAAGAAGGCAGCGAAAAGTAAAATGGTAATAATACGGCAAACACGTGCGATAGTATTCGAGCTATTTGTCATAGCGGTATACCTCTGCCATTAAGTTAGTTGCTGAGATGTTCTACCGAGATATTCGCTGTAGCCGGTATAAGTTCCTGCGCGTAAAGCCTGTAAGACTTTGGGTATACTAGTGGTGACGGGAGGGCGCGTTTATGTATAAAGATGGGATTAGTAGCATTAAGAAAAAACTTTGGCGGTATAAAGGTTTGCTTTTAGGGGGCGTTATTACCGGTATACTGGCTTTTGTCACGATATCTATAGGCTACGCGTTTTGGGAACTTCCAGAGGTGAATAAACTGGAAAGTCTGGGAATGAATATAGCCACACAGGTTTATGACGCGAACGGAGTACTAATTTCTAAATTGTTTGAAGAGAATCGGATTGTGGTGCCAATAACAAAAATGTCACCTTATCTTCAGCAGGCTATAATATCGAATGAAGATGTTCGCTTTTACAGTCATATGGGGGTAGATCCCATTGGTATTTTACGGGCAATTTGGATTGATATTCGTACAGGTGGCTTTGCCGAAGGTGGCAGTACGATTACTCAACAGTTAGCTAGAGGGCTGTTTTTAACGCAGGAACAGACGGTGCTTAGAAAAATAAAAGAGGCTCTCTTGGCACTTATGATTGAACGTCAATTTTCCAAACAGGAAATTCTCCAAGCCTATTTAAATCAGGTATACTTTGGAGAAGGGGCATATGGTGTTGAAGCTGCGGCTCAGTCATACTTTTCTAAGCATGCCGATCAGCTGAGTCTTGCAGAGAGTGCCTTGTTGGCAGGTCTGCCGCGGGGGCCTAATATATTTTCCCCCTATGTAGATATAGAAGCGGCACGTAACCGACGAAGCGAGGTACTCGAAGGGATGGCTAAAGCTGGGTATATAACACAGGAGGAAGCGAAAGAGGCTGAGAACCAGCCCATTGTTTTGGCAGGCAGAAAAAAGCGCATGGTACAGGCCTCTTACTTTCTCGATTATATAGCCAGTGAACTTGTGGAGCGTTACGGGGCTAGCCAAGTATATAAGGGTGGTTTAAAGGTGTATACCTCTCTTGATATTAAATGCCAACAGGCTGCAGAAGCCGTATTGGGTCAGTATCAGGGAGCTGTGCTGGTTATAGACCCACGAACCGGAGCGATAAAGGCCCTGGTTGGTGGCCGCAATTATGAAGAAAGTCAACTCAATCGGGTTATTGGCGAAGTTCGCCAGCCTGGTTCGGTATTTAAACCCTTTGTATTTGCAACCGCACTAAATCAAGGATTAATGGAAAATGCAATTGTTATAGATGAGCGGATTAATATCAGTGGGTATGCACCTCAAAATTATGACCGCACGTATCGTGGCCCTATAACCTTAAAAAAAGCGCTTCGTTGGTCAGTCAATGTAGCGGCTGTTAAACTCGGACAGCAAGTGGGAATGGCGAATGTTCTGGATTTGGCTGTACGCATGGGAATTACCACAATAACCCCGGGAGATAACAATCTGGCTGTCGCCCTGGGGGGATTAAGCCACGGAGCATCTTTGCTGGAGCTATGCACGGCGTATACTGGTTTTGCCAATGCGGGAGTGGTATCAAAGCCAAGAGCCATTTTGAAAGTGGTGAACGGCAATGGACAAGTATTGGAAGAAGCTAGATTTGAGCAGCAGGCGGTACTTCGGCCGGAGATTGCCTATCTTATAACAGATATGTTAACAGGTGTTATTGAGAACGGTACTGGTACACCGGCAAATATTGGGCGGCCAGCCGCTGGCAAGACCGGTACTACAGATAATTACGAGACTGCCTGGTTTATCGGATATACGCCTACGCTGCTGGCGGGAATTTATATTGGTAATGATGACAGGACCACGGTTGGGATATCAGGTACTCAGGTTGCCGGAATGTGGGCTATATTAATGACAAAAATTTTGAGTGGATCTCCTACCGTTAATTTTATGGTTCCCAGCCATGTAGTGACGCATGTGCCGATCTGTGCTGACACCGGGAAGTTGGCCGGTTTTGACTGCAAGGAGATAGAGTATAGTGCTTTTGTCGCTGGAACACAACCTATCCAAGCTGATAAAAGAACCCAACAGGATAGAAATGCTGAACTACCCCCGGGGCAAATTCAACCGTCCCCACAGCCTACCCAAAAACCGCAATGGAAACTGCCTTGGTGGTAATTGCCGGGTCACTCATAATGTGGTAAAATAGTACAAGTTATTAAAAGCAAGATATAAATAGGGTGAGGGGACTTATTACTAGTGCAAACAAGAGTGTTGGGTGTCAGAGTTGACGCTGTGACCATGGATAAGGCAGTAGAAATCATTGAAGCTTTTATTGGGGGGGGAGAGCCGCATCTGGTTGCTACGGCTAATGCAGAGATGGTTATGGCAGCCCAAAATGACCTTCAATTGGCCGGAATACTGGAAAAAGCTGATATTGTGGTGCCGGATGGTGCTGGGGTTGTATGGGCAGCGCGTTATCAGGGCTGTGAAGTACCGGAACGGGTAGCTGGTTATGATTTGGTACAGCGGCTATTAGCCCGGTCAGCGGCTTGCGGATATCGCGTATATTTTTTTGGCGGTGCGGATGGAATTGCCCAAAGGGCAGCAGAAACCGCTAAAGTCTGGTATCCTGGTATAACGGTGGCAGGTGTGCGCCACGGGTTCTTTACTCCTGCCGAGATGCCGGGAATTATCGAAGAAATTCGGGTAAAACGCGTGGATATTTTGCTTGTAGCGCTAGGGGTGCCAAAACAAGAAAAATGGCTGGCAGCTAATATGCGTGAATTGGATATTCCCGTATCGATCGGCGTTGGGGGATCGTTTGATGTTATGGCCGGAAATGTAAAAAGGGCTCCTCTATGGATGCGGCGCTTAAGCTTGGAATGGTTGTTCAGACTGCTTTTGCAGCCGCAAAGAGCGATCAGGATGCTCGCTCTGCCGCGCTTTGTGTTTGCGGTACTTGGGGCTAAAAAACATTAGACAAAATCAAAGTGGGTATATTATAATGAGTGAGGAATTTGGGGCGGATTGGTCTATCTGTCGCATTGTACCAACGGGAAGTAGAATAAATAGACCGGCATATTTGCACGGCACAGGTGGGGGGTGGATGGATGGTTAAAGCTCCAATTGTTAAGGAAGGCTATGTGTATATCAGCGTACTGGCGTTTATTACAATTGTAGTTGCCTTGACCGTTGACATATGTTGGAGCATTATCCCAGGCGTGTTATTCTGTTTTGTGTCGTTTTTTTTCCGTAATCCCAACCGAACTATTCCAGAAGATGACCGTTTAATTGTTTCGCCGGCAGATGGAGTAGTGATGGGGGTTAGTGATGTATATGAGGACCAGTTTCTGGAGGAAATGGGTGTAAGAATAACGATATTTCTTTCGGTGTTCAATGTTCACATAAACCGCAGCCCTATTGCAGGGGAAATTAAATATCAGCAATATACTTGTGGACGTTTTCGGCCTGCCTATAAGGAATCGGTTGGCTGTGAAAACGAACGACATACTGTGGGCATTGAAAATGAGCGAATGCGCATTTTGGTTACACAAATTGCCGGAATACTAGCCCGTTGCATTGTGTCGTGGGTAACACTGGGAACGGCCCTACAACGGGGAGAACGCTACGGGATGATTAAGTTTGGGTCTTGCACAGAACTGGTAGTACCTACTTCGGTCGAAGTGCTGGTGAAAAAAGGAGATAAAGTACGAGGTGGCGAGACAGTCATCGGGAGGTTACGCGAATGAAATCAATCATTCCTAATATGTTAACTTCATCTAACCTTGTATTTGGTTTTTTCTCGCTGCTTGCCACTTTTCAGGGAGCGTATATACCGGCAGCTATTTTTATTGTTATTGCCATGTTGGCTGATGCCATGGATGGTAGAGCGGCGCGGTATTTCAAAGTTAGCAGTGAGTTTGGCAAGGAATTAGATTCTTTATGTGATTTAGTATCTTTTGGGGTTGCTCCGGCTATATTGGCGTATAGTTATTTATTAAAAGATATGGGATATACTGGTGCCGCCGTAGTTGCGGCATTTGCCGTGTGCGGCGCTTTACGGCTGGCAAGATTCAATGTAAATGTATCCGTAGTTAAAGGGTATTTTATGGGGCTGCCTATTCCAGCCGCCGGATGTGTGGTTGCTACGTTTGTTATGGTTGGTATTAAACCGGATGCCTGGATGTTTTGTATTTTTGTTGCCGTATTCGCCTATTTGATGATTAGTACCGTTAAATATCCTGATTTTAAAGGAAAAGGCGAGAAAATCAGGGTAATTCCGGCGGTTGTGGCGATTGCAGTGGCCTTGGGCATACTTTTTGTTTCGTTTCAGGCAATTCTATTTGCAATCTTTTTTGCTTATGCTGTGTTCGGCATTCTTAACACAGTCTTTGGTTTACTGGAATCTCCATCCTAGCTCATTGTTAGCAATGTGCGCTGGAAGTACGTTCGAGGATACATAGTTTCTAGTGGGTTATATTAAATGAGAACCACGTTTGCAGGAGATGTATAGTCAATGGCGAATATTTCCATTAAGCAAATGGTGATACTTGTAAATAAGACAACCTATTGGTAATTGGTTGTAGGATCGTTGCATAAGTAAGTAGTATACAGTATTGGCGGAGTAGTTAAACGCTGTTCTTAAAAAAGGAGATTTTATCCATGGACCATATTTTGGACTATATTATGATTCCTATACAACTCATCATTGTATTTTTTACATTCTATTATTTTATTCTTGCTCTATTTGGGATGTGGCGGCGCAAAGAAAACAAAATTCTTGTACCGGAAAAATCCTTTGCAGTAGTTGTGGCGGCTCATAATGAAGAGAATGTTATTGTGCAGTTAATCGAGAATCTTCAAGTTTTGAATTATCCTCGAGATATGTATGATATTTTTGTCGTTGCGGATAATTGTACCGATAAGACGGTGCAGCTTTCTCGTCAAGCGGGGGCTATTGTTCATGAACGTAATAATTCTAAAGAGCGCGGTAAAGGTTATGCAATGGAGTGGATGTTTGCTAAATTATACCGCATGAAACGAAAATATGATGCTGTTGTAGTATTTGACGCCGACAATTTGGTACATCCTAACTTTTTGCTGGAAATGAATAATCGTTTATGTAAAGGGGAGAAAGTAATCCAGGGATATCTTGATGCAAAGAATCCCAATGATACTTGGATTGCCGGTACCTTTGCCATTTCTTTCTGGCTCATTAACCATATATGGCATTTAGCTAAGTATAACCTGGGGCTGTCAAGCGCCTTGGGGGGGACGGGTATGTGCATTTCGATGGATGTTTTGCAGGAATTCGGATGGGGTGCTACCTGTTTAACTGAGGATTTAGAGTTCACCATGAAGGTGCTTTTAAAAGGAATTAGAACCACCTGGGCTCATGAAGCCATTGTATATGATGAAAAGCCTCTTACCTTTATGCAATCATGGAATCAGCGCAAACGTTGGGCGCAAGGTCATTTTGACGTAGCCGGACGTTATATCCCTCAGTTATTCTTTGAAGGAATACGCCGTCGGAACTGGCGTTTGCTTGATGGGGTATTGCATTTATTGCAGTCGCACTTTTTGCTAATGTCAACGTTCTTTGTCATCATGAGTTATCTAAACCCAATGTTTCATTTATACACCGATATTCTCTTTAAAATTATTCCGCTTCAGGTGTGGACAATTATTGCTGTTGGTCAATATATATTCCCGGTAATTGTTCTGATCATGATTCGAGCTTCCCTAAAGTCCTGGTTTTATCTTATCTTGTATCCGCTGTTTGTGTATAGCCAGATACCTATTACCTTTTTGGGCCTGTTGCACCGAAAAAATCGGGTGTGGAGTCATACCCAGCATACCCGTAGTATTAGTTACCAGGAAGTAGTGTTGGCAGGGGAAGTGGACGAATTTCCTAAGGAGAATTTTCAAATTGCGGGTAAATAGATGAGTTTATACTCATCTATTTTTATAATGATTACCCGAAGGGGAGATATTACAATGTACGAATTAACTACTATCGTTGAATTCGAAGCTGCTCACCGACTTGAAGGATACTCAGGCAAGTGTGCCCGTCTGCATGGACATAATTGGCAAGTGGAGGTTACTGTAGCCGGTACTCAGTTAGACAAACTTGGAATGCTTATTGATTTTCGCGTGCTCAAGCAACATGTGAATAGTATCATTGAGCAGTTGGATCATTATTATCTGAATGAATTGGACGCATTCAAAGATTGGAATCCTTCAGCGGAAAACATTGCTAAATACATTTATCAGCAACTAAATGGTCAATTTGCGCAAAATATTAAAGTAAAACAAGTAAAGGTATGGGAATCTCCGCGTTCGGCCGTAGCGTACCGGGAGGAATAATGTGAGTGAAGTTTCTGTTGTAGAGATCTTTTCATCCATCCAGGGGGAAGGTAAATATGCTGGTTGCCGTCAAGTATTTGTACGGATGGCAGGCTGTAATCTTGCTTGCCGTTACTGCGATACCCCTGATTCGAGAAATCCGGTTTTGCAGGCATGTATTGAATGTAATCCGGGAAAACGCGATTTTATAAGCGCGAATAATCCGTTATCTGTAGAGGAAGTATCGGGATATATCAATAATTTGCTGGTTTCACCGCATCACTCCGTGAGTTTTACGGGGGGAGAGCCTTTATGCCAATTAGATGCGCTGAAAGAGTTAGTCCAACATACACATGGCAAGAGCTATCTTGAAACCAATGGTACCATGCCGGACGCGCTGAAGGTTTTATTGCCGTATATTGATATTGTTAGTATGGATATAAAACTGCCAAGCGTTACGGGGCAGGAATATTGGACCGAGCATGAGAAGTTCTTACAGCTTGCGGTTGAGAAAGATATCTTTGTCAAAGTGGTAGTTACGGGAGATACTCATTTGAGCGAATTTATGCGGGCGATGAATCTGGTGGCTAAGGTTGATCCAGCAATTTTAGTTGTCATTCAGCCAGTTACTCCTCTCCATGGCGTTTTGGGAATTTCGCCGGAAAAAATGCTGGAATTTCAGGCAGTGGCATTGGACCTGGTGCGCGATGCGCGTGTTATTCCGCAAACTCATAAATTTATGGGACAACTATAGGAGGGGACCCTATTGCGCATTCTTCTTACCAATGATGACGGTATATTGGCTCCTGGGATACAGGCGTTGTGGCAAGAACTATCAAAAATCGGTGATGTTGCGGTTGTTGCACCGGATTCGGAACGCAGTGCTACCAGTCAGGCTATTACAGTTCATCAGCCCATCCGGGTAGACGAGCATTTTTTCGAGGAAGAGAGAGTAACTGGCTGGCGAATTGGCGGCACCCCTACCGATTGTGTTAAGATCGGGGTTGAGGCGCTATTGCAAGAGAAACCGGATATCATTGTATCCGGTATTAATCAGGGTGCTAACTTGGGAACTGATGTGTTATATTCCGGCACGGTAAGCGCAGCGATTGAGGGCGCTCTCCTTGGGTATCCGGCTATTGCCGTATCCCTAACAAGCTGGCAGTACGACGATTTTAGTGTGGCTGCTGAATTTACCAGTAAACTCGTGCAGATCACTCTGGAAAAGAAATTGCCGCCCAATACGTTGTTGAATGTTAATGTTCCGCCACTAAAGGCTAACGAGTTTGCCGGAGTGGAAATAACCCGGCTAGGTGTTATCCAGTATGAGAATATTTTTGAACACAGGCAGGATCCGCGAGGACGCAGCTATTACTGGATGGGCGGAAGGCCGGTACATGCAGGTAATGGTAAGGGGAGTGATGTCGTCGCGGTGGAGCAGAGAAAGATATCGGTCACACCCATCCATTTTGATTTGACAAACTATAATATAATGCCGCTTATTAAGGAATGGAATTTGTCAACCTAGCATAAATTACAGTAAAACTTCATGGGAGGTAATACTGTGGTGAGGGGGGCAAAAAGTACGCGCTACAATGCTAAACCGCGAAAAACTTCGACTTCTGCCGCCGTGACTTTGATCGGTAAAGGCGTTGTTGTTGGTCTTGTAGTTTCACTAATTGCGGTTGTTCTTTTGACTTTAGCGAATGTAGCAACCGACAGTGTTTTTCTTGAAGAATACAATCGTTATATTATGGTAGCGATTACCGTTGGCAGTATTTTTCTGGGTAGTGCGTATGCGGCGAAGAAAGCCGGGGCGCAGGGAATTATTATTGGCATGTCGGTTGGTCTAATTTATGTATTGGTTTCGGTGGCCATAGGGTTAGAGATGTCGGACGATTCTCCGCTATTAATGGTTCTGACCAGCCGGGTGATAGCTGGAGTGGCAGCCGGGGCATTGGGGGGATTGGTTGGTGTTAACCTTTGAATTTTACGACAGGTTGTACATACAAAGGGGCTGTAGAGGGCTACGGTCTCTTTTATTTATGTGCAATGTGTAATATAATGGGACAGGCTGAGACGAATTTACTTGGTTGCACTATTTTTAGGAGGAGACTATGAACTATCGCGGTATACTTTTTGATTTAGACGGAACGCTGTTAAATACAAATGCGTTGATTATACAATCCTTTCAGCATACGTATAGAGTGCATTTCAACCGGGATGTAGATGTAGATATTGTTCGTGCATATTTTGGAAGACCCCTTCGGGCTGCGCTGGAGTATTTAGGGCCGGATAAAGTGGATGAAATGACTAAGACGTATCGGGAATTTAATGCCAGTAATCATGATCGTCTGACTAGAATCTTCCCGGATGTGACTGAGACTCTACAACGGTTATATGCGAGCGGTATAAAACTGGCAGTAGTAACATCAAAATTTGAGGAAAGAGCCCGGTTAGGGTTGAAATTATTTGATATTGAAAAATATTTTTCTGTGGTTATTGGTTGTGATAACTGCGAAAATCATAAACCGCATCCGGAACCTGTTGAACTCGCGCTAAAGGCTATACAACTTAGCGCCTCCGACTGCCTGATGGCAGGTGACAGTCCGGCCGATCTTAAGAGTGCGGCGTGCGCTGGAGTCAAAACAGCGGCAGTACGCTGGACGGAGCTTCCGTGGACAGTTATAGAAGCGGAAAATGCGGATTTCGTATTAGCTTCCATGAAGGATTTACTCTCTATTTGTGGAATTTAATGTTAGATTGGATATAGTAATAAGTAGTAAAATGAACATGCTGGGTTTTATATTTCAATGATAGGGTAAGGTGAGGGTAATGATCAAAATTGCAATTATTGGTGGCACAGGACTTTATGATCCGCGTATTTTAGAAAACATCAGGGAAGATACTGTGGTTACTCCTTACGGGGATGTCAAATATAAGGTGGGCGAATTCAAGGGGAAGCCGGTGGCCTTTATTCCTCGTCACGGCAGTGCCCATTCTATACCGCCGCACCTTATTAATTACCGGGCTAATATATGGGCACTGAAGAAATTGGGTGTAACCAACATTATAGCTTCTACCGCAGTGGGTTCCCTTAATCCAGATATGGGTGGCGGGGATTTTGTATTCATTGATCAGTTTCTGGATTTTACCAAAAGCCGGGTAAACACTTTCTATAATGGGGAGGGGCGCCAAGTGGTTCATGTGGACGTTACTCAGCCCTATTGTCCTAATTTAAGGGAGACTTTACTGAAAGCGGCTGAAGGGCTGGGTATTAAGGCTCATGCTAAAGGGACTTATGTTTGTGCGGAAGGACCACGTTTTGAGACTCCAGCGGAAATTAAGGCATTTCGGCAATTAGGCGGGGACGTTGTTGGTATGACTAATGTTCCGGAAGTGGTATTGGCCCGTGAAGCTGAGATTTGCTATGCGACGGTTTCCATGGTTACTAATTTTGCTGCCGGAATTTCACCACATCCGTTGACCCATTCCGAGGTGTTGGAGACAATGGCGGCTAATACAGAAAATATTAAAAAACTCATTATGGCGACAATTGAAAGGATTGATATCCAACAAGATTGTTCCTGCCGTCATGCACTGGCCGAATTCGGCGGTTTTACACTGTAGAAGGCTGGTGAAGAGAGATGCAGTCTATTCTATGGGAAAACGGTTGTTTGATGCTGCTAAATCAGACGTTGTTGCCTGAAAGAACAGAATATATTACTTGCCGGGATTACCGCCGGGTTGCTGAGGCAATACGGCGGTTGGAAGTGCGTGGTGCGCCGGCCATCGGGGCGGCGGCGGCATTTGGAATGGTGTTGGGTGCCAGAGAATTATCGGTTGAGTCCCTCGACTTTTGGGATAAGTTTGCCGTTATTGCTGATGAATTAAAGCAAACCAGACCTACTGCTGTTAACTTGTTTTGGGCGGTGGACAGGATGTTTACCGCGGCTAAGCGTTACTATCAAAAAGAAAGTAATACAATCCATTTAATATCTTTACTTGAAGCCGAAGCTCTGGCTATTTTCGAAGAAGATAAAGAAGTAAACAAGCGGATTTCAGCGCATGGCGCTGCTCTGTTTAATAAAAAAATCAGTATACTTACTCATTGTAATGCCGGAGCGCTGGCGACGGTGGCTTGGGGTACCGCGCTGGGCGTTATTCGTCAGGCGTTTTCACAAGGAAAAATACAAAGAGTATTTGCTGATGAGACGCGTCCGCTTTTGCAGGGAGCACGGTTAACTGCGTGGGAGCTATTGCAGGAAGGCATTCCTACAACGCTGATTACCGATAGTATGGCCGGCTGGGTTATGAAAAAACGTATGGTGGATGCCGTTATTGTCGGTGCTGACCGAATTACTTTATCAGGGGATGTGGCGAATAAGATCGGCACATATAGTGTAGCGGTATTAGCGAAAGAGCATAATCTTCCTTTTTATGTTGCTGCACCGCTTTCTACCTTCGACTTTTCATTGGAAAAGGGTGAGGACATACAGATAGAAGAGCGCGCCGCTTCGGAAGTTACCGGTTTTGGCGGAACGACTACGGCCCCTGGTGGCGTCGAGGTATTTAATCCGGCGTTTGATGTCACTCCTGCCGCGCTGGTAACGGCGATTATTACGGAGGAAGGGATAGTAACGCCCCCTTATATAGATAACATTCGAAAATTAAAAGAACTGAAAGGTGGAAAATAAATGACTTCCATGATTAGAGACAAAAATTTAGCTCCTCAGGGACTGGATAAAATTAATTGGGTTAAACAACACATGCCGGTTCTCAATGTGTTAAATGAGGAATTGATAAGGACGAAACCGTTGGCAGGGAAAAACATGGTTGTTACCATGCATTTGGAAGCTAAAACGGCTTATTTGGGCCTTGTTCTGAAAAACGCCGGTGCTAATGTAGCTGTAACTGGAAGCAATCCGCTTTCCACCCAGGATGATGTAGCTGCCGCGTTGGCTGACCAGGGGGTAAAGGTATTCGCATGGTATAATACCAAGCCTGAAGAATACGAGCATTTTCTGCACAAGGCCCTGGATACCAAACCGGACATTATTGTTGACGACGGCGGGGACCTGGTGTCGATGCTGCATGGAGAACGTTCCGAATTGGCGGGTAACATTCTGGGTGGTTCGGAAGAAACGACTACAGGTGTGCACAGGTTAAAGGCACTTGCTGCAGCGGGCAAACTTAAATTTCCAATGATGGCGGTAAATGACGCCTATTCTAAATATTTATTTGATAATCGTTATGGTACAGGACAGTCAACCTGGGATGGCATTATGCGTACCACTAATCTCAGTGTAAGCAGTAAAACCGTGGTTGTGGCAGGCTACGGCTGGTGCGGTAAAGGGGTAGCCATGCGGGCCAAAGGATTAGGGGCAAATATTATTGTTACTGAGGTTGACCCTATTAAGGCTGCCGAGGCTGCTTTCGACGGTTTTACGGTTATGTCTATGCTTGACGCGGCACCGCGCGGCGATTTCTTTGTGACTGTTACCGGCTGTAAAGATGTAATTACGGAAAAACACTTGACGGTTATGAAACCCAATGCGGTTATGGCTAATGCCGGACATTTTGATGTGGAGATTAATAAGAATCATTTAGCGGCAATGGCGGTTTCCCAGCGCACGGTCCGTAAAAATATTGAAGAATTTGTAATGAAGGACGGTCGCAAATTGTATCTGTTGGCGGAAGGCCGGTTGGTAAATCTCGCCGCAGGAGATGGGCATCCTGTGGAAATTATGGATTTGTCGTTTGCTACGCAGGTAACGGCTGTGCTGCATATTTTACAAAATCATGGCAACCTGCGCAACGAGGTTTATACGGTTCCCTATGAACTTGATTGCCGCGTGGGTGCGCTCAAACTTAAAGCAATGGGGATTGCGATTGACGAGTTATCACCGGAGCAAATTGCCTACCTGAATCAGGCTTAAAGGAAGGAGCTGATAAAGGAGAATGGTTGTGGAAACAAACCTAACTATAAAAGCGAGTATTGTTGAGGCGGGTTGCGCTATGCTGGCTAAGGGGTTGGTAGCCGGGACGTGGGGCAATATAAGCGTCCGGTCAGAGGGGGGAGTCGCTATCACTCCTTCCGGCTCGGATTATCTTACTCTTACACCTTCCGATATAGTAACGGTGGATTATAACGGCATCACTGGCGAGGGACAACGTGTTCCTTCGTCGGAGATGCCGCTCCATTTAGCTATTTATACCGCTCGCCCGGATGTTGGCGCTATTGTCCATACCCATAGTATTTTTGCCAGTGCCTGCGCGGTAGCGCGGCGCAGTATACCGCCTTTAATCGAGGATTTGGTGCAAATGACCGGTGGGGGAGTTGAGGTGGCGGAATACGCCTTACCCGGAACTAAAGCGCTGGCGGAGAATACTGTCAAGGCTCTTGGGGACCGTCAGGCGGTGCTTATGGCCAATCATGGTCTGGTAGCTTGTGGCAGAACGCTGAAAGAGGCGATGCTTATCGTGGTACTGGTGGAAAAGGCAGCAGAGATTTATGTGCATTCCCAGGCCCTAGGTGGTCCTCAGGTACTAAGTGAGCAAGATATTCAAATCATGCGGCAGTTTTATCTTGAGCATTATCAAAAGCGGCAAGGAGGCATTTCGTGTGGCTAATATATTATTAAAAAATGGCGAGGTTTTTGGGGCGGACGGCAATATCCGTCAAGCAGATATTGCCATTGTCGATACTTTGATTGACAAGGTAGGCTCTGTGCCATCGGATTGGCAGGCGGACCGGGTAATCGATTGTACGAATAAGCTTATTACTCCAGGCTTTGTAAACACCCATACGCATGCGGCAATGACACTGTTTCGCAGTTACGCCGACGATATGGCGTTAATGGATTGGCTCCAGAATAAAATCTGGCCAGCGGAAGAAAGGCTTACCGCGGAGGACGTATACTGGGGAACTCAATTGGCCATAGCCGAAATGATAAAATCGGGAACTACAACGTTTGCCGATATGTATTCGTTTATGGATCAAGTTGCTATGGCGGTGGAGCAAAGCGGAATCCGCGCGGTGCTTTGCCGCGGGATGATCGGGATTGGTCCTAATGCCGAATTGGCTCTTGCCGAAAGCAAGACGCTTTTTACAGAGTGGCACAATAAGGCGGAGGGCCGGATAACGGTAATGCTTGGTCCACATGCGCCGTATACCTGTCCGCCGGATTATTTAAAAACGGTGTGTCAGTTGGCCGAAAAACTAGAAGCCGAAATCCATATTCATTTATCCGAAACGGCTGGAGAAGTGACTGATTGCGTTAAACAGTATGGAAAATCGCCTATTGCTCTAATGAATGAAGTGGGCTTGCTGGATCATGGGGTATTGGCGGCTCACTGTGTTCATGTATCGCCTGAAGATATTATTATTATGAAGGAAAAGGGCGTCCGGGTAGCCCATAATCCTGGCAGCAATATGAAGCTGGCGAGTGGGGTAGCTCCGGTTCCGGCTATGCTAGAAGCAGGGTTGGTTGTTGGTCTTGGAACGGATGGCGCTTCGAGCAACAATAATCTCGATATGTTAGAAGAAATGAGGCTGGCGGCCCTCTTGCATAAGGTTAATACTCTTGATCCGCTTGCTCTTCCGGCTAAGGAGGCCCTGAAAATGGCGACTTCGGCGGGAGCTGCCACTGTTGGGTTGGACAAAGTAACAGGTACGCTTGTACCTGGTTTTCAGGCAGATATTACTATAGTATCCATGGAGGCTCCGCATTGGTACCCACGCCATAATTGTGCTTCGTTGCTAACATATGCGGCTAATGCCGCCGATGTGGAAACGGTACTTGTTGCGGGAAAAGTATTGCTTGATAACAGGCGTTTGACAACGATAGATGAGGAAAAAGTGTACCATGAAGCCCAGAGGCGGGGGGGTAAACTATGCGAAAATGAGTAAAAGGAATAGTTTTGTTGGTTTTTATTAAAATAAAATAACAATCTATTAATATTAGAATAAGTAAATAGTTTTTATCTATTACATTATAACTTCTAATGCGGTTGACATATTTTTAGAATAAGGTATATTAGAATAGATGGATATTAAGAAAATAGTCGTAGGATGTCTGCGACTGTTTTCCTTATCTGCGGTTTGATTTGCATAACAGCTGGGAGGGGTAACGTATGAGCAACTGCAACTGCTGTTGCAGCCAAGGAAATAGTAAGTATTTTGAGCAACTTGAAGAAATCCTCAAGAATCATGCAGGAACAGAAGCGGATTTGATACCAATTTTACAAGAGATTCAAGCCGCGTACGGTTATTTGCCCAAAGATGTTTTAGACAAAATGTGTGAAAAAACCGGAATGTTTCCGACGCAAGTCATGGGAGTAGCGACTTTTTATTCTCAATTTCGTCTAGAACCGACTGGTGAGCATGTTATTAAAATATGTTTCGGTACTGCCTGCCATGTTAATGGAGCTGAAAAAGTTGCCGATGCATTAGCGGACGAACTTAAAGTGGAGTTTGGCGGCACCACAAAAGACGGAAAATTCACGCTGGAAACTGTGGCTTGTCTTGGTTGTTGCAGTTTAGCTCCGGTTATTATGATTGACGAAGAAGCCTATGGTCGCTTAACCCCTGATTCTGCTCGTAAAATTATACGGGATTACTACGAGACAGGGAGGGCGTAAGCATGGAAAAACAATATAAGGTCATTGTTGGCTTAGGCAGTTGTGGTATCGCTGCTGGTGGGTTAAAGGTTATGGAAGCCATCAAAGCGAAACAGGCAACGACTCCGGTTACGGTTTCTGTTGATGAAACCGGTTGCATGGGTATGTGCTATAAGGAAGTTCTGGTGGAAATTGTAAATCCGGACGGCAAGAGTTATATTTACGGTAATGTAACTCCCGATAAAGTGGATCGTCTTTTCGCAGAACACATTGGAAACGGTCAGCCTATCACCGAATGGGTAGTTCAAGGATGCGACTTAAAAACTAGCGAAGACAGCTTCTTTGATAAACAAGAACGCATTGTTCTTCGGCGTTGCGGTAAGATCAATCCTGAGTCATTAGATGAAGCAATAGCGATGGATGCGTATAAGGCTATTGGAAAAGCAATAAAAACTATGACTCCGGAACAAGTAATAGAAGAAGTACTGGCATCGGGTCTGCGTGGACGTGGTGGCGCAGGTTTCCCTACCGGAATGAAGTGGAAATTTGCAAACGCTTCAAAGGGCAGTAAAAAATATATTATTTGTAATGCCGACGAGGGCGACCCGGGCGCATTCATGGACCGCAGCGTGCTGGAAGGTGACCCTCATGCGGTATTGGAAGGCATGATGATCGCCGGCTACGCTATAGGTGCAGATGAAGCCTATATCTATGCGCGTGCTGAATATCCTATTGCTATAAAAAGGCTAAAAATTGCTATAAAAGCTGCGGAAGAGAGAGGTCTTTTGGGCAAGAATGTTCTCGGCACAAACTTTAATTTCAAGATCAAGATTAAAGAGGGCGCGGGTGCATTCGTATGCGGTGAAGAAACTGCTCTGATTTCTTCTATTGAAGGAAAACGGGGTATGCCTAGAATCCGTCCGCCATTCCCGGCACAGTCGGGCTTATTTGGCAAACCTACCAATATCAACAACGTTGAAACCTTTGCCAATGTCGCGTACATTATTCTCAACGGTGCTGGCAGTTATAATAAGTATGGCACTGAGAAAAGTAAAGGAACTAAGGTTTTTGCTTTGGCAGGAAAAATTGCGCGCGGAGGTTTAGTGGAAGTTCCGATGGGCATAGCGCTCCGTGACATTATCTACGAAATCGGGGGAGGTACTTCTTCCGGTAAACCTTTTAAAGCGGTACAAATGGGCGGTCCATCCGGAGGCTGTATTCCGGCGCACCTTTTAGACACCATAGTTGACTATGATTCTGTTAATCAGACCGGTGCGATTATGGGGTCCGGCGGTATGATTGTTATGGATGAGGATAACTGTATGGTGGATATAGCCCGTTACTTCTTATCCTTTACACAATCCGAGTCTTGCGGAAAATGTACTTTCTGTAAGATTGGTACAAATCGCATGCTCGAGATTCTTACCCGCCTCACAACCGGCGAAGGCCGAGAAGGCGATATTGAATTATTGGAAGAGTTGTCCGACCAGATTCGCCGGAATGCGTTGTGCGGTCTTGGTCAAACGGCACCGAATCCAGTACTCACCACCCTTAAGTATTTCCGTCATGAGTATGAAGCTCATATTAAAGATAAGAAATGTCCGGCAAAACAGTGTCGGCCATTAATCAAATATGTAATACTAGAAGATAAATGTATAGGCTGTACTGCTTGTAGCCGAGTATGCCCGGTAAAAGCCATCAGTGGCGAACCGAAAAAGGCACACAAGATTGACAGTAGCCTGTGTACAAAGTGCGGTGCTTGTAAAGAAAAATGTCGTTTCAGCGCCATTGAAATTGATTAGTGGTTGAGGAGAGGTGATCATCTAAAATGGAAAAAATCAACCTGACAATAAACGGAATCGAGGTAAAGGCCACTCCGGGGCAAACCATTCTGGATGTGGCTCGGGAACAAAGTATTGCAATACCTACGCTGTGTCATGATGACCGGTTAAAGCCGTTTGGTTCGTGTCTCTTGTGCCGGGTGGAAGTAGAGGGCGCTCGCGGCAACATGCTGGCCTGTGCCACAGAAGTTGCCAATGGTATGGTAATTCGTACCGAAACGGATGCGGTTAACCAGTCTCGCAAAACTTGTCTGGAACTACTGGTTTCCCAGCATTATGGCGACTGTACGGCTCCTTGTAGCATGACTTGTCCAGCAGGTATTGATGTGCAGGGGTATATCGCCCATATTGCCAATGGTCAATACCAGGATGCAGTTAAACTTATTAAAGAAAGAAATCCTCTTCCGCTTGTCTGTGGTCGGGTATGTACCCGTCCTTGCGAAGACGAATGCCGCCGGAATTTGGTGGATGGCCGGGTAGGCATTGACTACCTCAAACGTTTTGCTTCTGATTACGATCTTAACAGCGATAATCCCTATCTGCCTGAACGTAAATCTGCTTCCGGTAAAAAAGTTGCTGTTATCGGGGCTGGTCCGGCGGGACTTTCCTGCGCTAATTATTTGGCACGCGAAGGCCATGCCATCACCATTTTTGAAAAATGGCCTTGTGGCGGCGGTATGCTGCGTTATGGTATTCCGGAATACCGGTTACCGAAGGATGTTTTGGATAAAGAAATCGATTTAATTAAAGCGTTAGGAGTTGAAATTCGTTACAATACGACTTTCGGCCAGGATGTTACGTACGCTAGCTTAAAGAAAGACGGCTACGATGCAATATTCCTTGGTGTTGGCTCTCAGCTTGGTACTAAGCTCGGTTGTGACGGCGAAGATGGAATTGCCAACATTTTATCGGGCGTAGAATTCTTAGGAAAAGTCGGCTTGGGTCAAGCTGGTGATATGACCGGTAAGAAAGTCATCGTCATTGGTGGCGGCAATACCGCCGTTGATGCTGCACGCACCGCACTTCGCCTTGGTGCAAGCTCGGTTGAAATGGCTTACCGTCGTACGAAAGCGGAAATGCCGGCCCATGATCTGGAAATTGAAGAAGCCGAATTTGAAGGCGTTCATATTGCCGAACTTATTGCTTCTGACCAAGTAGCTGATAAAAATGGTAAAGTGGCAGTAACTTTTTACCGGATGGAACTTGGCGAAATGGATGCGTCAGGTCGGAGATCGCCGGTGCGCGTTGCAGGTTCGGAGTTTGTTGAAGAGTGCGATTATCTTATTTCAGCGATTGGCCAAACTCAGGATTTATCGTTTGTGGATGCTGATTTCTCACTCAAGGTGGAAAGAAACCGGATTGCCGTTAATCCTGATTTGCTCATCACCAATATTGATGGAGTATTTGCCGGCGGCGATGTTGTTACCGGCCCGAAGACGGCCATTGGGGCCATTGCGGCAGGGCGGCAGGCGGCTTTGGCAATTGATCAATATGTTCGTGGTGTGAAAATGGAGAAGCCGGCAACGGAGTATAACCATGTTCGCGGAAAACTCCATGAAATTGATAAATCCATGTTTGAAAAGTTCCCCAAACTGGCTAAAGAAAAAATGCCGATGCTGAATAAATCGGAACGTAGCCGTAACTTCAAAGAAGTTGAACTTGGCTTTAGCGAAGAACAGGCACGGAGCGAAGCACAGCGCTGTCTTTCCTGTGGTTGCCAGGATGTAAAAGAATGTAAACTCCGGGAATTCTCTACTAAGTATGATGTAGAACAAAACCGGTTGGCAGGAGCTATTAGCAAACATCCGCTGGATGAAACGCATCCGTTTATCACTCGTGACCAAAACAAATGTATTATGTGCGGACGTTGTGTACGCATTTGCCATGAACTGCAAGGCGCCGGAGCGTTAGGCTTTATATCCCGCGGGTACAATACGATTGTGGCTCCTTCCTTTGGTCAGGAATTTGCTGAAGAATCAAGGTGTGAATCTTGCGGTCAGTGCGTTTCCAGTTGTCCGGTAGGTGCTTTGGTTGAAAAGGTAACACTGCCCAAACCGGGACCTTTTGCGGAAAAAACCACATCAACTATTTGCAATTACTGCGGTACAGGCTGCTCGATCGAACTCAATACGGTTGCTGGACAGTATGTCCGCACTACGGCTGAAGTTGGCAAAGGGGTTAATGACGGTAATCTTTGCGTTCGCGGTAAATTCGGCAACGACATTATTAATTCTGCCGACCGCCTGACTCAGCCGATGGTTAAAAAGAACGGTGCACTTGTAGCGGCTTCATGGGATGAAGCGTATCAGGTTATCGGACAGAAGCTGGCGAAGGGCAAGGCCGGTGTGTATGCATCCCAGCGTTTAACCAATGAAGAGCTGGCTTTAGTTAAAGACTTGGCTGAAAAAGGACTTGGAGTTAGACCGTCCAGTTTCGGACTTAGAACAGCTGCCTTTGGTGTGGCTAGGGCGCTTGGTGGAAAAGCCAACACTGCTACCTACGAAGATATTAAGGCGGCGGATTTAATTCTCTGTATCGGCTTTGATATCAAAACTGTTAACCCGGTAGCGGCACTACTGGTTAAACAGGCTGCCGAACGAGGTGCTAAACTCGTTATCGTCGATAATGCTCCGAGCAAACTGACTCGCTATGCAAGCGAAGTGATATCTATCGATTTGGAAAATATCACGTGCTTTGTCAATACCTGTGCCGATGCTTTAGCCGGTAAAGAAACCAAAGCTTGTGATTGCGGACAAAGCGACAAACATGCGCAGAGGACGCGTCTGGTTGAGCTTCTGAAAGAGGCCGACAAACCTGTATTTGTGATTGGCGGCGAAGTAAGTGCTCATGAAGCGGAAGCGGTGGCCGGTTTGGCGATCATAGCCGGAAAAACCGATAAGTCGCTTCTGGTAATGCACGGCAGGGCCAATACCCAAGGGGCTATTGATTTAGGCTTTGGTCCGGTTTGCTGCGGTGAGGGTAAAGACGTTTACGCGATATTCGGAGAAGATCCTGTAGGCTGCGGCGTAGAAAATATGTCGAAAATGCTCAGTCAAAGTGCATTTACCCTTGTGGCCGATGTACTATTGACGGAAACAGCAAAACTGGCGGATGTGGTATTGCCGTTAGCAACTTTCGCCGAATCCGACGGGACCTACACCAATAGTGAAAAACGTGTGCAAAAGGTTACGGCCGCCTTTGCAAGTCAAAGCGGCAAAACAAATACTGACGTTCTTGAAGCTATTTGCAAAGCAGTTGGCACTGGTGCTAAGCTTTCCGAGCCGGGGGCACCTGGTAAACCTTGTGTTGCCGCTGACTATGCTGATACAGTAGAACACTGGTTTGTAAAAAACAGTCCTAGAATTTAGTTTAATCAAGTTACCATGCCAGTCAGGTAAGCGACCTTGCGTTTGCCTGGCTTCTTTTTGTCAAAAAACAGTAAAAATTGAAAGTTGAGTTTAATCATCTCTTATATCTGAAAATATAAACTTTTTATTAAAGAAAGACGGAAACCTTTATGATAATCCTTGAAAATGCAAGTATTTAACGAAATAATAGCGATATTGAGCAATAATATCTAAACATTATAACAGGTGAAATATCACTATGAAGGTGTTATAATGAACTCAAGTTGACATTGTTTTTATGATTTTACTAATAGATTGTGTCGAGAGGTGAAATAATGCTTACGGAAGCAACCAGAATGTCAGGAATGTCGGCTGCTATTTTCAGCCAGGTTGATTTGCTTTGCAAACAGACGGCAGCAAATGGCACAGATATAATTAATCTAAGCATTGGTAGTCCTGATCTTGCACCTGCGCCACATATTATTGAAGTCTTGAAGAATGCAGTTGGTGATCCGGCGAATTACGGATACACCTTTACTAAAGGCGTATCGGATCTACTTATTGCGATATCTGAGTGGTATGACCGCAAATTTGGCGTAGTTCTCGACCCCGAGACAGAGATACATTCACTTTTAGGGTCGCAGGATGGTCTGGCCCATATTGCTTTATGTCTTGTAAATCCAGGGGATGTGGTTTTAGTGCCTGACCCTGGTTATCCAATTTTCAGTGCCGGCCCTATGGCGGCTAATGCTGAGTTATATCATATGCCGTTAACTTCTGCAAATCATTATTTACCCGATTTGGACGCCATACCGCCTGCTATCTTGAAGCGGGCTAAAATTATGATTTTGAACTATCCTAACAATCCGCTGGCTGCGGTTGCGCCCCGTGAGTTTTTCGTTAAGGTTGTGGAGTTTGCTACCCGGCATAACATTCTCGTATGTCACGATTTTGCCTATAGTGAATTAGTATTTGACAACTACCGGCCTGACAGCTTCCTGAGTATTCCCGGCGCTAAAGAGGTAGCCGTTGAATTTCATTCGCTTTCAAAAACGTATAGCATGGCTGGGTGTCGCGTGGGCTTTGTTGTTGGGAATGCGAAAGTTATTGCGCTTTTAAATCGGATAAAGTCCAATTTTGACTATGGCATTTTTTATCCGGTGCAGAGGGCGGCTATTGCCGCACTAACAGGTCCGGACGAATGTGTTACACAAACCGCTGCCGAGTATGCACGGCGAAGAGATGTTATCGTAGAAGGATTTGGGAAGGCAGGCTGGAAAGTGCCCAGTCCTTTGGCCTCGATGTATATCTGGGCCTCGGTACCGACAAAACAGGCATCTTTTGACTTTGTCGTTGACCTCATCCGGGAAACCGGGGTTGCTGTTATTCCGGGAGTCGGATTTGGTGCGTGCGGGGAAGGATATGTCCGCATTGCCCTAGTTCAGCCGGAAGACCGTCTGAAAATAGCAGCCGAAAGAATCACTAAATGGCTTGGTTAGTAGAGCTTTTCAAGCTTGAACTCATGTCGTCAGACTTGAGCAACCTATAAAGCGTTGGATATACACGCCAGTGTATTTTTTTCCTACTATGTAATGATCACAGTAAAGGGAGTTGATTGTATGTCTAAACCGCCGATTCCGGTGGGGATTTCCGCCCGTCATGTTCATTTAAGTAAAGAAGATCTTAATACTCTTTTTGGTGAAGGCTTTAAGCTTAGTAATTTTAAACCGCTTAGCCAGCCAGGGCAGTTTGCTTCCAATGAAAGAGTTGATTTAAAAGGCGAAAAGGGTGTTTTCCCAGGGGTACGTATTCTTGGTCCAGTTCGTGGGCAAACTCAGATTGAAATTTCCCTTACCGATGCGGCTAAATTGGGGGTTAAAGCTCCGGTAAGAGATTCCGGTGATTTAGCAGATTCAGCCGGGCTTACCTTGGTAGGACCTAAAGGCGAAGTTACGCTACATAATGGCGTTATTGTTGCTCGCCGCCATATTCATATGTTGCCGGATGATGCCGAAAAATATGGTGTAAAAGACCATGATTTTGTTCAGATTCGTGTTGGCGATGCCAACCGCAGCTTGATTTTCGATCAGGTTCATGTTAGAGTAACCGAAACGTCCAGTCTGGAATGTCATCTTGATACCGATGAAGCTAATGCAGCACTCGCGAAAACCGGGGATTTCTGCACTATTATAAAATAAATGTAAGTATCGTGAATGGCAAGATTCGACACTGGCGTGAATTTAATATCCTGCCTATAAACTGTTCCCTTTGAATACAGATTCGACAATATTCGAGGGAGCAGTTTATTTTTCTGTGTACACTGCTTAGTCTATGTGGTAAAATCTTGATGATTGGAAACCATAAAAATGCGGGGTGGTTCTTTGCTTCTGCAAAAACTGGAAGCCTATGGGTTTAAATCTTTTGCCGAAAAAACTGAATTAGAGTTTAAACCTGGTATTACGGCTATTGTTGGGCCGAATGGCAGTGGTAAAAGCAATATCTCTGATGCAGTGCGGTGGGTACTTGGCGAACAAAACGTACGTAACCTGCGCGGTGCCAAAATGGAGGATGTTATCTTTGCCGGCAGTGATAAACGTCGCCCGCTGGGTGTGGCTGAAGTGACGCTTGTGTTTGATAACAGTGATGGTAAGCTTCCTCTTGATTTTAATGAAGTGACGATAACCCGCCGGGTATTTCGGTCGGGAGATAGTGAGTATTATATTAATAAATCGGCCTGCAGGCTAAAGGATATTCATGACTTATTGCTTGAGGCCGGCCTTGGCCGTGATTCAATGACAGTAATCAGTCAGCATAAAGTCGATGAGGTATTAAACAGTAAAGCAGATGAACGCCGGGTTTTGTTCGAAGAAGCGGCCGGCATTATGAAATACAAAAACCGTAAGAAGGAAGCTTTGCGAAAGCTAGACGATACGGAAAACAATTTGAGCCGTGTACTAGATATAACGACAGAGATAGAAAATCAGCTTGAGCCATTGGGGGAAAGTGCGGCGAGAACCGCCCGTTTCAATGAACTGGCTGCGGAATTGACGTCTTGTCAGGTCACTCTCCTTATGGATAAGATGAACCGGGCAGAGAAAAACCGGGAATCGGTTACGTTGGAGAAGGCTGCAATAGCCGATGACGAAGTTAATGTTTCGACCCGCTTAGCACTGGCTGAAACGGAACAAGAACGTCTGACAGATAATTTGGCTTCTTTAGATGAAATCATCAAGAATATCGAAGCAAGTATTTCCGGTTCAGCTACGGAAATTGAGCGACTGGATGGCAAAGCCGGGGTTCTCGGTGAACGTATAGAGCAACAGCAAAAAAGTCTGGATCGCTTGCATATGGAAGAAGAACGTCTACGGAAAGAATCGGAAGAAAGCACAAAGCAATTGGAGGATAGACAACGGATTCTCCGGAATAAAGAGCTTCAGGCGGAAGAGGCTCATTCTCTTCAGTCCAAAAGTGAGGAACAGTTTCAGGAAGTACAGGCGTCGATAGCTGCGGTTCAGCAAAAAGTAGATGCTGCAAAAGAACTGACCTTCGAGCATATGCAGGAACTCGTTACCCATAAGAATACGTTGCGCACTTTGGAACGGGATTTGGGGACTCTGGGACAAAAACGGTTGCAACTGGATAAAGAACGGCAGGACTTTACTAGCCAATGTAAAAATAGTGAAGCGTTATTGCAAAACGTGTTAAAGGAACAGGCCACATTAGAGCAGGAGTTAGCTCTGGGCTATAGCCAAATGCAGCAAATGGCGGCGAGCAAACAACAGCAAGAAAAAGAGCTGATTGCTGTGCGGGCGGAGGAAGGTCGCTTGAACGGCCAAATCGGGCAGGCATCATCAAGACTATCTATATTGACCAATATGCAGGCGGAATATGAAGGCTTTGGCAAAGGTGTTAAAAGTGTACTGAAAAGTAATGCTCCCTGGCGACGAGAAGTGTGTGGCGCTGTTGCTCAGGTACTTAATGTGTCGGGGGACTATGTAGTGGCTGTTGAAACGGCTTTAGGGGGAGCGCTTCAGCATATTATCGTGGAAAGTGATGTAGCTGCTAAGTCGGCTATTGAACTACTCAAGCATCAAAATTTAGGACGGGCTACTTTTTTACCGCTTAATACTATCAGAGTTAACCGACCTCGTGATTCCGAAATTCGGGCTGCGCGGACCAGCGGGGCTCTTGGTTTTGCCTCGGAACTTGTGGAGTGTGACGCCAAATATCGTCCGGTAGTTGAACATCTGCTAGCTCGGACTATTATTGCGAAGGATATTGATGCTGCACTAAGAATCGCGAAAGAGCAATCGTTTAGTGTGCGAATTGTTACGCTGGAAGGCGATCTTATCAATCCTGGTGGTAGTATTACTGGCGGCAGCACCGGGCGGCGGGAAGCCAGCTTTATTAGCCGGAGTAATGAAATTGAAGTTTTAAAGAACGATGTGGCAGAGCTTGATGCTAAACGCAACGAGCTCCGAAGGCATGCGGAAAATCTCCGACAGGAAATGCTGCTTACTGAAGAAAAAATAGCTCAAGCGGATGCACAGAAACGGCAACAGGAACTGCGCCAGGCCGAATTGGCAGTTCATAGGGATAAAATTAGTGCCGATATAAAAAGGCTGGGCTTCTCCTTAGATACAGTAGAAAAAGAGCATACTACTTGTAGTGCTGATACCCAAAGCTTCCAAAATAAAATTAGCGAAGCTGAAAAGCAAATTATCCTTTTGGAAAATCGGGATAGTCAGCATAAACTGCAGTTGGATGAGTGGCAAGATGAGTTAAAGCGTTTGCTTACATCAAAGGAAAGCATAAATGTGCAATTGACGGACAGCAAAATTAATTTTTCCGCACTACAGCAAGAAGTCAGTGCTATTAAGGAAAATTGTGAGCAGTACCGGCAAATTGGCGGAAGGGTGTTAAAACAAATTGAGTCCGCGGTAAGTGAAGCGGAACGTATCCAGGCGGCTATCGCTCATGCTGGTATTGAACTCAATGAAATTGTTAGTGTTAAAGATGCCGCGCTGAGAAATAAAGAGGAACAACAGAAAGAACGCGACCTACAAACCGCTGCTAAACTTGAAGTATTATCCGAACAACAGAAGTTGGATCGCGAGAATAAAGAAATGCGGCGTAAATATAACACTCTCCAAAACCGGGCGCATGAAATTGAATTGCTTGAAGCTAAAGTTAGCTATGAGCTCAACTACTGCTTAGAACAGTTGCGCGATCACCATGCCTTAAGCCTGGAGGAGGCAAAAGCGTTATGCCGTGATGAGAATACAGAGGTGCTTACGGCCATGATTGCTCAGCTTGAGCAGGATATTGAAAAGCTAGGCCCCATCAATGCGGCGGCGATAGAAGAATATAGTCGGCTTAAAGAACGTTACGAATTCCTGCGTACTCAATATCAGGACTTAACCGATGCCAAAGAATATCTGACATCCGTGCTTAAAGAAATCGATGCTACTATGACCAAACAGTTTCAGGAAGCGTTTCATAAGATTAACGAACACTTTGGCGAGTTATTTGTCCGGCTTTTTGCCGGCGGTAAAGCTCAGCTGGTGTTAAATGAAGAAGAAGACCTGCTCAATAGTGGAATTGAAATTGTTGTGCAGCCGCCTGGTAAAAAGCAACAAAATTTGGCGTTGTTGTCCGGAGGTGAACGGGCATTAACTGTTTTGGCCCTATTATTCGCGTTTCTGACATATCGGCCTACCCCGTTTTGCGTGCTGGATGAAGTTGATGCTGCACTTGATGAAGCCAATGTGCAGCGGTTCAGTGAATTTTTGAAGGATTATTCACGGGGCACGCAGTTTATTATTGTAACCCACCGAAAGGGAACTATGGAGGCAGCTGATGTAATGCATGGAGTTACGATGGAAGAGTCGGGTATTTCTAAATTAATATCCGTTAAATTTATGGATCAGGCGGTCTGATATTACGGAGGTAAAAGTTATGGGATTTTTTGATCGATTAAAAGACGGACTAAGCAAAACCCGTAAAGGGTTTACCGAAAAAATTGAGCAGCTAATTACTGGCTATGCCCAGATTGACGAGGAGTTCCTCGAGGAATTGGAAGCTGTTCTGGTAATGGCCGATGTTGGCGTGCATACGACCACGCAGCTAATTAAAGATATCAGATCGGCGATTAAAGCAAAACAAATTCAAACACCGGAAGAATTGCGCCCTTTTTTAGAAGATAAAATTAGCGACTTATTAAACGAAGGGGTGGAACCTTTGGCCCGAGCCATAGACGGCCCAACCGTCATTGTTGTGGTAGGTGTTAACGGTGTAGGTAAAACCACCACCATCGGTAAATTAGGCCACTATTACCATGAACAAGGTCAAAAGGTTCTGTTGGCGGCGGGAGACACTTTCCGGGCGGCAGCCATTGATCAATTAGAGATATGGGGCGAGCGAAGCGACGCCGACGTAATTAGCCATAGCGAAGGCTCCGATCCGGCGGCGGTTGCTTTTGACGCTGTGCAGGCGGCAAAGGCGCGCAAAGTGGATATTCTAATTATTGATACCGCCGGCAGGCTGCATACAAAGTCCAATTTAATGGAAGAACTAAAGAAGATTCACAGGGTAATTACCCGCGAAATTCCTGATGCGCCACATGAAGTGTTGCTCGTCCTTGATGCCACGACCGGGCAAAACGCGATTAGTCAGGCTAAAATATTCAAAGAAGCGGTTAAAGTTACTGGTGCGGTGCTGACCAAGCTCGACGGTACAGCAAAAGGTGGAGTTGTTGTTGCCATAAAAGCGGAATTAGGATTACCGGTAAAATGGATTGGTGTAGGAGAGGGGATGGACGATTTACGTCCCTTTGAACCAAAGGAATTTGCCCAGGCACTTTTTGGCAAGAACTGATAGGATAATTCTAGTGACAAGTAAAACTACTTGACACGGATACATGGGAAAGTTATAATTGTTTAGTGTAAAGGGTTTTCCCTTGTCAGTAGTAGGTGACAATTATGCTGGATAAAGTACTGCGCATAGGATTATTGTACGATTTCTATGGTGCGCTCTTAACCGAAAAGCAACAACGCTGCTTGGAAATGCACTATTTGAATGATGATTCGCTGGGTGAAATTGCGCTGGCTCATGATGTATCGCGTCAGGCCGTGTATGATATATTGCGCCGGGCGGAACAAATATTAGTAGACTATGAAGCAAAATTGGGATTGGTGGAACGCTATCAGCAAGAACGCGAGACTTTAAATAAAGTGTATGGTCTTATTGAAAGCCTGCCGGTGGCAGAGCACCAATTACCTCCCATCAAACAGGCGCTTGAAATGCTGCAAGGTTTGATTAACCGGGAAGAGGAGGACTAACGTGGTTTTTGAAGGCTTAGCCGATAAACTGCAAAATACATTTAAGAAATTGCGAGGCCGTGGTAAACTATCCGAGGCTGACGTAAATGAGGCAATGCGGGAAGTTCGGGTAGCGCTATTAGAGGCTGACGTAAACTTTAAGGTTGCCAAGGATTTTATTGCTAAGGTCAAAGAACGGGCCGTCGGTCAGGAAGTGCTAGAAAGTCTTTCACCGGCGCAGCATGTGATAAAAATTGTAAGTGATGAATTAACGGCGCTAATGGGTGGGACCCAAAGCCGTATTACTATTTCTTCCCGGCCACCAACCGTTATTATGTTGGTTGGTTTGCAAGGGGCCGGGAAGACTACCACGGCAGGAAAACTTGCCCGTTACCTGGTAAAGCAAAACAAGCGGCCTTTATTGGTTGCGGCCGATGTTTATCGTCCGGCGGCTATTAAGCAGCTAGAAGTACTAGGGCAAAACCTGGAACTGCCGGTGTTTTCGCTGGGTGATAAAGAAAACCCGGTTGTTATTGCGAAAAAAGCCATGGAATATGCCGAGAGCTATGCTCGTGATGTGGTTATCATCGATACTGCCGGTCGGTTGCATATTAATGAGGAACTCATGGGCGAACTTAAAGCGGTTAAACAGCAAGTAAAGCCGCATGAAATTCTGCTGGTCGTTGATGCTATGACCGGTCAGGATGCGGTAACCGTTGCCGAAGCCTTTAATAAAGATTTAGGGCTGGATGGGGTTATTCTTACTAAGCTTGACGGTGATGCGCGCGGCGGGGCTGCGCTGTCGGTCAAGGCGGTTACCGGATGCCCGATAAAGTTTACGGGTCAGGGGGAAAAGCTGGAGGCACTAGAGCCATTTTATCCCGACCGGATGGCTTCCCGAATTTTAGGCATGGGTGATGTTCTCAGTCTGATAGAAAAGGCGGAAACAGCTTTTGATGCCGAAAAAGCCATGGCGTTGGAAAAGAAACTCCGGAAAGAAGAATTTACACTGGATGATTTCTTGGAACAACTACAGCAAGTGCGTAAACTGGGTCCTTTAGAACAGGTTTTGGGCATGTTACCTGGTATGGGTAATCTTAAGCAGCTCAAAGACGTACAAATCGATGAAAAACAACTAAAGCGTGTGGAAGCTATTATTCAATCCATGACGTCGAAAGAACGGCGTGACCCCGGAATTCTTAATGGTAGTCGCCGTAAACGTATTGCGGTAGGCAGTGGCACCAAAGTACAGGATGTAAACCGTCTGCTAAAACAATTTGATGACGCTAAAAAAATGATGAAACGTTTCCAGGGGATGCAGAACAACAAAAAGAAGGGCGGCTTTAAGCTTCCATTCTTTCAATAAAGAGAATTTATTTAGGGCTATTCTATGAAGGAGGTGATTTTAAATGGCAGTTAAAATTCGTTTGAAACGTATGGGGGCAAAGAAAACTCCGTTCTACCGTATCGTAGTTGCTGATGCTCGTTCTCCGCGTGATGGCCGTATTATTGAAAATCTTGGTCATTATGACTCCACAACCCAACCGGCTAAGGTTCAAATTGATGAAGAAAAAGCTATCAACTGGTTGAATAATGGTGCGCAGCCTACCGACACTGTAAAGGATCTTTTCAGCAAAGCTGGTATCCTGAAAAAGTGGGATGAGCTTAAGCGTGCGAAGAAAGAGGCGTAGTGATGAAAGAACTGATTGAAGTGATTGCCAAATCATTAGTGAAAAACCCCGATCAGGTCAACGTCACATCAACTGTTCACAATAACGTTACTACTTATGAAATACGTGTCGCCCCTGAAGATATGGGCAAAATAATCGGTCGTCAAGGCCGTATCGCCAAAGCGCTGCGCATGGTGGTTAAAGCGGCTGCTACCAGGGAAAACCAAAAAGTCATGGTTGAAATCCTTTAAGAAGGTGTATTGAATGGAAAGTATGACTTTGAAATGCCCGGTTGCCATCAAAGCCAAAGTAACCGAACGGCTAAAAAAACAGATGGCGGTTGAAATTCAGGAAGCTATAAAAAATGCTGATCATGAATTGCAGCAGATTGAATTTCATGCGAAACGTGCGATGGCCGAACAGGCCAGAATGGACGCTCAGGGTCTGACGGCTTTACGCCAGCAGATTGAAGCGGAAAAGCAAAAACGCATTGAATTTAAAAATCACGCTACTGAAAAGCTGAAAGAAACAGCGGAACTTCAAGTTGGCGCAGAAATTACTCAGGGAACAATGGACAGAATGGTTAGTATTAAGGTCGGCGATAATTTGCACGATATTTTGGCAGCAGAAATTTTGCTGGAAGATGGCAAAATAATCGCATTTAGGTCTTAGCAATGGCCGACACGAATTTGATTACGATTGGTAAAATTGTTGCCCCGCACGGCGTGCGGGGTGACGTTCGTGTTATTGCCTTAACCGATTTTCCTGAACGCTTCCAAACTATGAAAGAAGTTCTGCTGGATGACGGACGAAAGCTGGCTTTGCAAACGGTAAAATATCATCAAAAATTTGTAATTTTGAAGTTCCGAGGGGTGGACAATCGCAACTTGGTAGAGGGGCTGAAGGGCAAACTTATTCAAGTATCCCGGGACGAGTTAGTCGAATTGCCGGAAGGTCAGTATTATACTTTTGCTATTATTGGTTTGGCGGTATATGATGAAACTGGGCTGTATCTCGGAACGGTAACCGATGTGCTGGTGACCGGGAGCAATGATGTATATGTAGCGGAAAAGGAAGATGGCAAAACCGTTATGATTCCGGCATTGAAAGAGGTAGTTAAAAATATTGATTTAGAAAATAAGCGCATGACTGTAAAATTACAGGAAGAATGGGAATAATATGCGTATAGATATTGTTTCATTATTCCCTGAAATGTTTAACGGTCCTTTCGGACATAGCATAATCAAACGCGCGACTGATGCCGGTATTTTAACTATTGGTGTGGTAAATCCCCGGGATTTTGCTCTTGATAAGCATCATATAGTGGATGACACTCCTTTCGGTGGCGGATCAGGAATGGTAATGAAGGTTGATCCGGTTTGCCGGGCGGTAGAAAGCGTTTCGGCGGTACCTAATGTACGCCGACGAATTATTCTTATGTGCCCCGGCGGTCAACAATTCACGCAAGCGAAAGCCCGAGAACTGGCCGAATATGATCAGCTTATTCTTGTTGCCGGTCATTACGAGGGCATGGATGAGCGTGTTAGAACCTATGTTGTGGATGAAGCGATGTCCATCGGTGATTATGTTCTTACCGGTGGTGAATTGCCAGCAATGGTGATTGTGGATGCGGTAGCCAGAATGTTGCCGGGCGTGCTGGGCGCGAACGATGCTGCGATCCAGGATTCGTTTTATAGCGGACTGTTAGAGTATCCACAGTATACAAGACCGCGCGAGTTTCGCGGCTGGGAAGTACCGGAGGTGCTTGTTTCCGGCGACCATGCAAAAATAGCCCGTTGGCGTCGCAAGGAGTCGCTCAAGAATACGTTAAACCGACGTCCTGATTTATTAGAGTCGGCAAACCTATCACCTGAGGATGCTAAACTTCTGAGGGAAATACAAGAAGAACAGGGGGATAGCTAATATGGCCAATAACGTATACTTAGGCCTAGTGCATTACCCCATCTATAACAAAAATAGCGAGATCATTGCTACGGCAGTAACTAATTTCGATGTTCACGATATTTCCAGGACGGCGAGGACATATTCGATTAAGCGTTATTTTGTTATACATCCTTTAGAGAGCCAGGCTAATCTAGTTCGAGAAATGATGGGTTACTGGCAGGAAGGGTACGGCAGTGAATATAACCCTGATCGAAAGGAAGCTCTATCTATATTGGATATTGTGGCTGATATAAAAGCAGCGGTGGATGCCATTACCAGAGAGGAAGGCCAGCCGCCCCTTATCGTGACCACGGATGCCCGTCTTTATGATAATAGCGTATCCTATGGTCATCTCCGAGGGATGATCGAATACGGTGACAGACCTTGCCTGATGCTTTTTGGTACCGGTTATGGTATGGAAAAAGAGGTGATGGCAGGTTTTGATTATATCCTGGAACCCATCTACGGACCTGGAGACTATAATCATTTGCCGGTTCGCGCAGCTGTCGCCATTATTTTGGACCGTTTATTAGGCGAAGCCTGGTGGAATAAGCCGGAATAGTGATTTTAAGTTGTGTTTTTAAAGTACATATGATATAATCCACTATGTGTAAAACGGACGGTCCTCTGCCCCACATCGGTACGAACGTCTAGTATGAGGAGGACTTTTAATGGATATAGTAAAAGCATTGGAACAAGAACAGCTCAGGAACGATATCCCTGACTTCAAACCTGGGGATACCGTAAAGGTTCATGTCAAAGTTGTTGAAGGCACCCGTGAACGTATCCAGGTATTTGAAGGTGTAGTTATTAAACGCCAAGGTACTAGTGTAAGAGAAACTTTTACCGTTCGGCGTATATCGTACCGTGTAGGTGTTGAACGTACCTTTCCGGTTCATTCAAGACGTATTGAAAAAATTGAGGTAGTACGCAAAGGCGTTGTTCGCCGGGCCAAACTCTATTATTTGCGTAATCTTACCGGTAAAGCGGCTCGTATTAGAGAAAAACGCTAATAGAAGGAGGGACTGTAGACAGTCCCTTTTCTTCATGGTTAGGAGGTTTTAGTTTGAGTAATTGTAATTCAACTCTCGGTGCGGAAATTAAAGACTGGGTAATATCAATTCTGATTGCCGTAGTTTTAGCCTTTTTCATTCGGTATTTTATCGTCGAACTTTATATGGTCGAAGGGCCGTCCATGCAACCTACGCTTAGAACCGGTGAACGGCTTGTTGTTAATAAATTTATTTACCGGTTTAAAGCTCCAGAACGCGGGGATGTGCTGGTATTCCGGTTCCCGAAAGATCCGAGCCGTGATTTTATCAAGCGTGTTATCGCGGTGCCGGGAGACACTATTGAAATCAAAGACGGTCGGGTATTTGTCAATGGCGAGCTGCAAAACGAAAAGTACATTTTAGAGCAGACCAGGGGTTCATATCCCTTATCGACTGTTCCAAGCGATCATATCTTTGCCATGGGAGATAATCGAAATAATTCAGAAGACAGTCGTTTTGCCGATGTAGGCTTTGTTCCGTATGATCTGATAAAAGGTAAGGCTATTGTCGTTTTCTGGCCGCTTGACCATATGAAGGCGCTTCCTTAAAAGTAATTTAAGCATTAGGATGTGGGACTTATGACCATTCATTGGTTTCCCGGTCATATGGCGAAAGCCCACCGGATGATTCGTGAACAATTAAAGCTGGTTGATGTAGTGGTTGAACTTTTAGATGCCAGAATTCCAAGCAGCAGTGCTAACCCTATCATTGATGATATTGTAGGGGAAAAACCACGTGTTGTAGCGCTAAATAAGACGGATTTAGCTGAGCCTTTCGGTACGGATCAGTGGCTGGCCTACTACCGTACGATTAATCGTCCTGTTGTGGTATTGGAAGCTTTAAGTGGTAAGGGGTCTAAAGAACTTATCACCAGAGTGGCTTCGGCAGCCAGTGGAAAAATGGAGAAACTAGCTGCTAAAGGGATACGACCACGGGCAGTAAGGGCTATGATTTTAGGCATTCCAAATGTCGGCAAATCGTCGCTAATTAACCGGTTGTTAGGAGCGGCAACGGTACGAACGGGCGACAAACCAGGGGTTACTCGGGGCCAGCAATGGATTAAGATCAGTAAAAACCTTGAATTATTAGATACCCCAGGCGTGCTATGGCCGAAATTAGAAGATCAAGAAGCGGCTTTTCGGTTAGCTGCTACAGGGGCTATCAGTGATGAGGCGGTTGTACTTGAAGACGTAATACTAAAATTATTGGCACTTTTGGCGATGAAGTATCCTGAGCGGCTGACTGAAAGGTATTGCCTAGAACAACCTTTGCCGGAGGAAATGGGAGAACTATTGGCTTTAGTCGGTGCGCGCCGGGGCTGTATGCGTAGCGGTGGTGTTATTGACGTGGAAAAAGCCGGACGCATTGTATTGAATGAGTTCCGGGATGGAAAACTGGGCCGGTTCACTCTTGACCTTCCGAATAATAATAAAATGACCTGACAATGTGAAAATCGGCATTAATGCCGATTTTCACATTGTCAGGTCGTTTCTAAACGCTACGGAGGGAGGATTAGTGTTTGTGATGGCAGCCGCAGGTACAGTCGGCTTGATGTTGGTTTTCCTTCGTTGCGTCCAGAACCGTTTTAATTTGGCCTTTTATTGCATCAATATAGGCGCGGCGGAGCGTCGCTTGTTCCGTTTTTTCGTCTTCAGTTAAGCCCTCGTTACGGCTTTTTCGCGCTAGTTCATTAATGCGGGCGATTTGCTCAGCAGTCATGTATATTCACCTCAGTGCATTTACTAATGTAGCCATACTATCAAAATATTGCTGTCTTTGCAAGAGACAGGATTTTACACCTAGTTTAGGGAGACGAATCTAGAAATATAAACACTTTCGGGGAAATTGAAGTTTTTTGTTGCAATAAGGCAGGATTTTTTGAGATCATTCCGAATATGCATGTAGATAATTGGCTTTGGTATTTGCGCCGGTCCCACAGGCCAACTCCAAGAGGGGGACTTATTTTTATGCCATTTTTTCCGGGCGCATATTAATTTTCGAAGAAGGTGTATATGTACAAATGAAAAAACAAATTGTTCAGGTTGAAGAACGGTTGCCTTTTGCGCAGACATTGCCTCTGAGTATTCAGCATTTATTTGCTATGTTTGGTTCGACCGTACTGGTTCCTTTCTTATTTAAAGTTAATCCGGCAACCTCGCTCTTAATGAATGGTGTTGGTACGTTAATCTACTTGTTTTTTGCCAAAGGCAAAATTCCCGCTTATTTAGGTTCGAGTTTCGCCTTTATCGCTCCGGTGTTTGCCGTAATGGCCGTACCGGGACTGGGTGGTTACGCCGCTGCTCAGGGAGGTTTTATAGTCTTTGGTTTATTCTTTGTTCTGGTTTCCTTACTGGTTAAATTGGTCGGACTCAAATGGATTGATGTGATCTTCCCGCCTGCCGCCATGGGGGCCATTGTAGCTGTAATAGGACTTGAGCTAGTGCCTGCGGCGACGAATATGGCGGGTCTAACTGGTACCATGTTTGCCGATTCTGCAACTGTTAGTGCAGGACAAGCTGTCATTGTTTCCATGTTTACCTTGCTGGTGACTATTTTAGGGTCGGTGCTGTTTCGCGGGTTCTTATCGGTTATCCCGGTACTAATCGGCGTGGTGGCCGGATACATATTATCGCTGTTCATGGGGATCGTCGACTTGGCCAGTGTAGTTAAGGCAGGCTGGATTGAAGTGCCGGAAATCTACAGTCCGGTTTTTAATATTAATGCAATACTTATGATTATGCCGGCGGCATTGGTTGTGTTGGCAGAACATATTGGTCACCTCATGGTTACCGGTAACATTGTTAACAGGGACCTTCTTAAAAATCCAGGTCTGGATAAATCACTTTTGGGAGACGGCATTTCTAATATACTTTCCGGTTTTGTCGGTGCAACGCCGAATACAACTTACGGTGAAAATATTGGTGTTATGGCTATTACTAAAGTGTACAGTGTATGGGTCATCGGCGGTGCGGCTGTCATTGCAATACTGGTATCGTTTATTGGCAAATTCGCTGCACTCATCCGCAGTATTCCCGTCCCGGTTATGGGAGGGGTTTGTATTCTGTTGTTTGGTGTTATTGCTTCTGCAGGTATTCGTATGCTCATCGAAAAACGGGTGGATTATACTAAAGCTAAAAATCTAGTGCTGACCTCGGTAGTATTGGTCAGCGGGGTTAGCGGGGCGGCCGTTAAGCTTGGAACTGTCGAGTTAAAAGGAATGGCGCTAGGAACTATAGTCGCCATCCTATTTAGCCTTTTATTTAAGTGCTTTGACATTTTGGGATGGACAAGCAGGGAAGCAAGTTCCCCCGGAATCCATGTACCAAACGAAGAAGCAGAACAGGAATAAGGTAATTGGTTTTTGGGACTGTCTCAGTAGCAGAGGCAGTCCTATTTCTATCTTAACCAGGCAGTGCTTTTTGTATTTTTACAAAGTACAAAAGATTTTTTAGAGAAAATAGTAGCATACCCCTTGGTTTTTCTTTTAAATACGATATAATATTATTCAATATAGCAAAAATCTTTGATTGATGAAATACTAAATATATAAACGGAGGCGTGATGAGTATGCGAATAGTAATAACAATAATTGGTGAGGATAGGGTAGGCATTGTCGCTAAGGTTAGCACTGTGCTGGCTGAACATAACGTGAATATCCTTGATATTAATCAAAACATAATGAATGGCTTTTTTAACATGGTCATGATTGCTGACATGGGCGGTGCGTCTATCGCGCTAAAAGAATTTCAGCAGGTGCTCAAAGCAGAAGGTACTTCTTTAGGTGTGGAGATTAAAGTTCAACATGAAGATATCTTTAAAATTATGCACCGTATTTAATTAAAGACTAAAATCTATGGCTTAAAGGAGTTTTTCCATGTTAAATATGCAGGATATTCTTGAAACAAACAGGATGATTGAAGAAAATAAACTTGATGTCAGAACCATTACCATGGGCATTAGCTTACGGGATTGTGCTCATCCTGATGTTAAAACCTTTTGTGCGAATATTTACGATAAAATCACTCGTACAGCAGAAAAACTTGTTGCTATCGGGGAAGATATCGAAGCGGAATATGGTATACCCATAATCAATAAACGTATATCGGTCACGCCGATTGCTATAGCCGCTGAAAGTTGTAAAACCGACACTTTTGTGCCTGTTGCCGAAGCTATGGATGCAGCTGCCAAAGCGGTTGGTGTTAACTTTATCGGTGGATTTACCGCGTTGGTACAAAAAGGTTATACGCAAGGTGACCGGATATTACTTTCGTCTATTCCGGAAGCGCTGGCAACGACGGAACGGGTTTGTTCTTCGGTTAATTTGGCTTCAACTAAGACCGGAATTAATATGGACTGTGTTCGTGAGATGGGTGAGGTTATTAAAAAGGCTGCGGCTCTGACTGCTGACCGTGACGCGTTGGCTTGTGCCAAACTGGTGGTCTTTGCCAATGTGCCGGAGGATAATCCGTTTATGGCCGGAGCGTTTCATGGAGTCGGCGAAGCGGAAAACACCATAAACGTCGGCGTAAGCGGCCCTGGAGTTGTAAAACGGGCGTTGGAAGATGTAAAAGGACAGGACTTTGGTGCTGTAGCCGAAACCATTAAGAAAACTGCATTTAAAATTACCCGTGTGGGTCAATTGGTTGCGCAGGAAGCATCACGCCGTCTAGGAGTGCCTTTTGGCATCATTGATTTATCGCTGGCCCCAACCCCTGCAGTAGGTGATAGTGTGGCTTATATATTGGAAGAAATGGGTTTGGAAAGCTGCGGTGCTCCAGGTACGACAGCAGCTTTAGCGCTGTTAAATGACGCAGTAAAAAAAGGCGGCCTTATGGCGTCGTCCTTTGTCGGCGGCTTAAGTGGAGCCTTTATTCCGGTCAGTGAGGACGCCGGAATGATTGCGGCGGTAGAGTGTGGCAGCCTAACGCTGGAAAAGCTGGAGGCTATGACTTGCGTATGTTCGGTGGGGCTGGATATGATTGCTGTACCAGGAGATACCTCGGCGGCAACTTTATCCGCGATTATTGCCGACGAGGCTGCAATTGGCATGATTAATAATAAAACAACCGCTGTTCGGATTATTCCGGTGCCGGGTAAAAAAGTTGGCGATCAGGTTAATTTTGGCGGGTTGTTAGGTCATAGTCCTATATTAGCGGTTAACCCATTTAAACCGGATGCCTTTATCGCCCGTGGCGGGCGTATTCCGGCCCCGGTTCGCAGTCTGACTAATTAGTTTGCTTTACTTTACAGGAGCTGGGATGTATCTTATAATTTAATCAGAAAAGGGTAAACCGTTTTCTATCAGAAAACGGTTTTTTTCCAGCCCGGGCAAGTAAAAATCTTTCGAGCACTGTTATGGAGGTGGAAAATTTTGAGTATTCGCAAAGTTCGTGTGGAAGATGCTGTTGGTATGGTGTTGATGCATGATATGACAAAAATTGTGCCTGGTGAATATAAAGGACCGGTTTTTAAAAAAGGGCACATTGTTTGTGAGGAAGATATTCCTTGTTTAAAGGACATGGGAAAAGAACATATTTTTCTTATCGAACTGACAGAGGGCCAGGTTCATGAAAATGCAGCCGTTGACCGCATGGCAAAGGCCGTTGCCGGAGCGAATTTGGTGCTTACAGATCCGGCAGAAGGACGTGTTAACATAAAAACAGCCATAAATGGTCTGTTAAAGGTTAATAGGGACGTGGTCGATGCTGTAAACTGTATTGAGCATGCTGTATTGTCTACATTGCATAGCAACCGGGTAGTAAAAGCCGGTGATATTGTTGCGGGAGTAAAAATTGTTCCGCTTGTAGTAGATGAGACCACTGTTATTGAAGTGGAAACTATCGGCAGGTCTCACAGCGGATTGTTACATGTACTGCCCATGACCGAAAAGAAGGTCGGGGTGGTAATTACCGGCAACGAGGTGTATTATGGTCGGATTGAAGACAAGTACGCTCCGGTTATTGCAAAAAAAATGAATCTCTATGGAGCAAAAGTTACCGATACAATATTTCAGCCGGATGATCAAGAAAAAATTGTTGGCGCAATCACCGAGCTTAAAAATAAAGGCGTGGATATTGTCATTGCTACCGGCGGCATGTCGGTTGATCCTGACGATGTAACTGCCGCAGCCATTCGGGCCACTGGAGCCAAGGTTGTCACGTATGGTTCGCCGGTGTTACCGGGGGCTATGTTCATGCTGGCCTATCTTGGCGAGACGGCCGTAATCGGTATGCCGGCCTGCGGTATGTATTCCAAAATTACCGTGTTGGATTTAGTACTGCCCCGTATACTGACCGGAGAAAAACTTGTTAAGAGCGACATAGCAAAGCTGGGATATGGAGGTTTATGCGAAATGTGCTCGGAATGTCGCTATCCTCAGTGTTCATTTGGTAAGTAATAGTCAAGTTAGAGTGGGAGGGATAGAGTGCGTATAACCATTCAACGTAAGCGGCAGATATTGGAGGTATTAGCTCGCACATATCAAGGTACAACTACTGCGCTAGAGTATTCCTCGCCCTTTGAACTGCTGGTTGCCGTAGTGTTGTCCGCGCAATGCACGGACGTAAGAGTGAACATAATTATCCGGCGGCTCTTTCCTGAGTATAATACCCCGGAGCGTATGTTGACTTTGGGAGAAGAAGGCTTGGGCGAGCGAATTAAAGACTGCGGCTTATACCGGGCTAAGGCTAAACACTTGATTAATACGTGCCATCGCCTCTGTCAGCAATATAATGGGCAGGTACCGGATACATTTGAGGACCTCATTTCATTGCCAGGTGTCGGACGTAAAACTGCCAATGTTCTTTTAAGCCAGTTATTTAACGTACCGGCGATTGCCGTGGATACCCACGTTTTTCGAGTTTCTAACCGGTTAGGGTTGGCTAAAGGGGCGACGCCCGAGGCGGTAGAAGCCGGATTAATGAGAATTATTCCCCAACAGGATTGGTCTAGTGCCCATCATTGGTTAATCTGGCATGGGCGGAAGGTATGCACGGCCCGTAAGCCTCACTGCAATCAGTGCCCTCTAGTTGAGCTTTGCCCGAACAAAGAAGTCAGCCGATAATTTGGTACTATAACTTCTTTATATTGACAAGACAGAGTTGGCGTTTTATAGTAGTAGTTAGTGTATAATTATAAGAAGATGCAACATGAATATTCAGTGTGGGAGGGATAGAGATGATTTATCGCAAAGCGCTTTTTACAGATGTCGAAGCGATACACAGTTTGGTAAATGCTCACGCTGAGAATGGGACAATGCTGCCGCGGTCGCGAAACGTACTCTACGAAACCTTACGTGATATGATATTGGCGGAAGAAGATGGTCAAGTAGTAGGCGTTGGTGCTTTGCATTTGGTTTGGGATGAACTTGCGGAAATCCGGGCATTGGCAGTAGCGCCTAGTCATATACGGCAGAGAATTGGCAGCCGTATTGTGGATGAATTAATAAAAGAAGCGCAGGCGCTTGGCGTAAAAACGGTATTTACTTTGACATACCGGGATGACTTTTTCAGTCGGCATAGTTTTACTGTAATAGAAAAAGAAAAGTTGCCGCATAAAGTTTGGAAAGATTGTATTGAATGTCCTAAGTTTCCCAATTGTGATGAAATCGCTATGATAAGGGAACTCCAGTAAATATGTAGAAGGTGTTTGGCTGTAGTCGTAGACAACAATTAGTAAAGTTAAAGTAATCGCAATTTCCGTTATGGAGAACGCTGAAATACCTCCTGTTTCTTATTACAGGAGGTATTTTTATACAAGTTTGCAGTAGGCTGTATAAATATCCTGATATGGGGGGATAAAATATGGAGCTATTGGAAATCTTCAACATTTCGTTAGAACTTGGTGTGACAACTCTAAATCCCTTTGGCTACAGGGGGAATAATACAAAAGACTAAATCATCCTGCAAAAAGAAGTGGCTATTGAGTAGCATTACACTATTTGTTTTGGTAGGACAAAGACGGATTATGTCGAATAATAATAAAGTAGACATAAAAGTAAATAAAGGGAGAAGTTTTAATGCTGCGCTTGAACGTCCAATACGTAAAACCAGGCATGATAATTTCCAGAAATATATACAACTCTAGCGGCAGCCTTTTGCTAGCAAAAGATAGCGTTTTGGATGAAAGCTTAATTTACCGATTGAGCCAATTATATATTGATGCCGTCTATATTAAAAATCCGTTTTGCCAGGTTGAACCGGCAGAGGATGTATTGCATGAAAAAACCCGGGTGGATGCTCTTAGGGTTACGCAGAAAGCGTTTAATGAGTTTCGGCAGACCCGCAAATTGGAAGTGACCGCTTTGTTGGATATTGTAAATAAAGTGGTTGAAGACATTATGAGTAACAAAAATGCGGTTATACATTTAACCGATATCAGAGCCAACGATGATTATACTTTTGGGCACTCGATTAATGTATGTTTACTCGCAACGATGATTGGGGTCAAGCTGAAGTTAAAAGAAACACAAATTAAAGAGTTAGCTTTAGGCGCTCTGTTGCATGACGTTGGAAAAATGTTGGTACCCAGCGAATTGTTAGGCAAAACGGGAAAACTCACGCGGGATGAATGGAAAATTGTTAAAGCCCATGCAGAGCAGGGCTTTGAAATTCTACGTAAAGATTGTGCAATTCCCTTGGTTTCAGCGCATACTGCGTACCAGCATCATGAAAGTCTTGACGGGAAAGGGTATCCGCGTGGTATAACTGGGAATAAGGTGCACTACTACGCCAAAATTACGGCCATAGCGGATATTTATGATGCTTTGACGTCGGAACGTCCATACCGCCAAGCTATGCTCCCGCATGAAGCCTATGAAATTATAATGGCTGAACGTGGAGTAAAGCTCGATGCAGAACTTGTGGATGTATTTTTAGAAAATGTAGCGCTCTACCCGATTGGAACGGTGGTTCGTCTCAATACTGGAGAAATAGGCGTTGTGGTCAAGGTGTATTCTAATCTAAAATCACGGCCTGTTCTTCAAATGCTTGTGAATGCGGCGGGAGAACGGCTGACCGGGGAGAACCAGAACATGGATTTATTGCAGGAGCTAACCTGCTTTATCGATAAGGTCTATAAACCGGAAGAGGTAGCGCTACAAAAATGGGATTAGTAAATTTAGAGGCGAATTTATGCGTAACATAGCGAGAAAATATATTGAAATATGCTATAATAAATAGAAATACTTATATCTGGGAGTGGTATCGTTTTTGGACACAGTTCCTTTAAGTTTTTACACAGGTCTTATTTTATTTCTCATAATCATTAATGGTTTTTTTACTCTTTCCGAGATGGCAATGATAGTTTCGCGCCGTCCTAAACTGGAAACCATGGCAGCTGAGCAAAAGAGTGGTGCTAAGACAGCGCTTACGATTATGGATGAAGAAGATCGCCTGCGGGAGGTTACGCAAATTATTACTACGTTTATCGGCATCATAGCAGGTGCCATAAGCGGAGTACTTTATGCCCCCCTGCTGGCGAAATATGTGGATTTATTTGCCTTCGTCGCCCCTTACAGCCGTGTCTTAAGTATGATTCTTGCAGTTTTCGGTATTACCTTTGTTTTGCTTATTATCGGGGAAATGGTTCCGTCTAAAGTTGCCTTGTATAGTCCGGAAACTATCGCGTGTTTTACCGCAGCTCCTATACGGCAGTTGATGCGTTTCAGCCGTCCATTGATTATAGCTGCCGGCTATTTTACGCAGGCAGTAATTGCCTTCTTTGGTTTATCCAAAAAGTCTGAAATGCAGGTGACAGAAGAAGAAATCAAAGACCTTATCGCGGAAGGGACACGCAACGGAACATTTGAAGAAACAGAAAAAGAGATGGTTGATAATGTTTTTCAGTTGGGAGACCGAAAAATAAGCGGCTTGATGACGCCAAGAACCCAGCTTGAATGGCTGGATGTGGAAGATAGTGAAGAGAATAATCTTAGGACTGTTCTTGAGAGCGGACATTCCTGGTTTATTGTTGCGAGGCAGAGCCTTGATGAAGTGCTAGGGGTTGCAGTTGCTAAGGATTTATTGGCCAGTAAACTGGAGTCGGGCCGTTTGAATATGGAAATAGTCATGAAAACGCCGCTTTATGTGCCGAAAAGCACTAGAGTGTTGCCTATGCTGGAAATGTTTAAGCAGTCCGGGAATCATATTGCTTTTGTTATTGATGAGTTTGGCGGTTTTTTAGGAATATTGACTTTCGCTGACATAATGGAAGAGATTGTCGGTGACATGGTACAACAGGATGCCGAAGGTGAGCCGGAAATTACTTCACGGGAAGATGGGTCGTGGCTTATGGATGGTATGCTTAGTGTAGGAGAACTTAAAGAATTTTTGGGAACTAGTAGTGAGTTACCGTCAGAGGATCGTGGTCACTTTCAAACATTGGGTGGTTTTGTGGTATCGTATTTAGGGTATATACCCGATACTGGAGAAAGTTTTGACTGGGCTGGATGGAAGTTCGAAGTAGTTGATATGGATCGGGTTCGTGTTGATAAAGTGCTGGTAACCAAGATTAGTGAGGACGATAGTAATAATTTTGATCTAATCGTATAAGGCGTTTCGCCTTCTTTTTTTTGGAGGACTGTTATGCACAATCTATATTGTACACCTCTCGGTGAGTCTATACGAACGGAGTTTGTGCGACGAATAGCTGCAGAGGAAGATGGTAATGGACGTCAGGCTATATATCTTCTACCAAGCATTTATTTATTAGATGAAGCACGTCAAACACTTCGGGCTATAGGGAAAAGTCACGCTCGATTAATGCTGTTCGACGATTTGGTTGTGGAAATTGTCCGTGGGGCCGGTGGTGGGCAACAGATTATGAGCAGTCTCAAGCGGCAGTTAGTTATGGAAGAAGTTTTGAATGAACTGGCGGAGGCTGATCGTTTGCCGTATTTTAGTGCTATTCGCTCATTTCCCGGATATGTTGGCAACGTCAGCGCCATGATTACTGAAATTAAGCGATCCGGGGCCTCGCCAGAGGAGTTTGCCTTGGCGATGGAAGCCGCTGCCGATGCCAGGGGTATTCACCCGCGGGATTGCGAGCTGTGCGCAATTTATGAGTTTTATCAAAAACGGCTAACGGATTATAATTTAGCCGATATGGAAGAAATGTATTTTTTAGCGATCGATATGCTGCAATCTGGATGGAATTCTTTGCCTTACCGGCATATCTATATCAGTGAGTTTGATATCTTTACCCCGCTTCAACTGGAAGTGGTACGCCAGCTTCGTTCTTTTTGCACGATGGATATCGGAATTATGTATGAGAAAAATCGTCCGGCGTTGTTTCAGGCGGTTGAACCGACGTATGCTTCCTTGGTAGGATCCGGGTTTCAAGTATGTTTTGTTCCTCCCAAACGTGACGGAGCGGGAGATTTGCGTCATATTCGGGAAAATTTGTTTAATGATAACTTTTGTAAGATAGCAGCCAACGGGCTGGTGGAATTGGTATCAACGCCTCATTTGCAAAAAGAAATGGCCGTAGTAGCCGGTAAGATTAAAAAGATAGTGTTGGACGGGCAATTTTCTTTAGAGGAAATTGCGGTGGTGGTGCGCGACAAAGACCGATACGCAGGACTGATTAAGGTGTTTGCGGATTATAAATTGCCTTTAAACATGCCGTCATCCGAACGTGTTGCGCAGCAACCGCTCTTCTACATGGTGGCGGCCCTGATGGAAGCTATTCTCGCAGGGGGGACGCGCGAAACGGTTTTAAATGCGTTAAAATCGCCGTTTATTGCAAAGGCCTTTGATATTGATGCAGATAAGGTTGAAAAAATGGCGCAAGGCATGGTGATCAGAGGCTGGCAGGATTGGCTAAATGTATCACAAAAGCTGGGTGAAACCGGCAACTCACTTGGAAAATTCTGTGAATACATAAGAGCATGGACAGACTATTGCTCAAGTGTTGAATGGCCGGCGAAGCTCAGAAGCTTATTGAAAATGTTACAGCTTGAAAAAAAATTGGGAGAAGGCTATAAACACAAAGAGTTTGGTTTGAATGAATTAAAAATTAACCTGATTACTTTAGAGGCGCTGGAAGAACTAATAAAGGAAATAGAGAATGATTTCATAGTTGTTGGCCAACAAAAGAGAGTACTATCTTTAACCGACTTTCTTGCGTATTTCCGTCAGGCGGCAACTAAAAAAAATGTGACACTGGCAAAAAACAGTGCCGGAATAAGAGTGCTTACTCCGGCGGAGGCACGAGGAGCATTGTTTCCGGCCGTTTTTATACTGGGCTTGGCAGAAGGGGAATTTCCCCGCAGGGAAAAAGACAGTTGGCTGTTGGAGGAACGGGAAAGGTCATTATTAAAGGAACTAGGGATAGAGATTATGACGGCACCGTTTCGCCGGGCCGAAGAAAACTTATATTTTGCGGCTGCGGTAGGAATGGCGGAACAATTTGCTGTAATAAGCTGCAGGGAGGACGCCGAAGTGTTGCCTTCTCCTTATGTAGACGAAATCAAACGGCTTTTTGTTCCTGAAACGTTACCTGAAAAGCGATTCACAGTAAGCGATATTTTCCCGGAGGATTATCGAGAAGTATATGCTGTTAGCGAACTGGTAGAATTTAGTTTAAATGAACGATTGTCAAAGGGAAAAAACACCAGCGAGACTTCGGCGGCAGCTGGTTTTACACTGACTGAATTAGTTGACGGCGATTTTTTACGGCGGGTAACGGCAGAAGCCGAAAGGCTTGAGGGAAAAGACTGCCGGTTTGATGGAGCAATTTCTTCGGCGGTGCTTTTAGAGAAAATACAAGGAAAGCATTATAGTATTACCGCTTTGGAAGCGTATGGGCTTTGTCCGTTTCATTATTTTGCGACAAGAATTCTCAATTTGGATGAATGGCAAGAAAAAGAAGAAGAGACGCGGATCGATATTATTGGCACACTCTATCATGATACGTTAACGGCGTTTATGCGGCAATATATCGGGACACGGTTAAAAGAGGATAATAGGGAAACCTATTATCAACAACTGGTTTTCGCATTGGATGATAGCGCAAAACGGTTAATTGCCAAAGAAAAAATTATTTCCGGCAAGTGGTGGGAGTATCGCCGCGAACATATACTTAAGGCGCTGCGGCGATGGCTGGCGGTGGAACTGAAAGAACAGTCCTCGGAGGGACTGGCGTTCACTCCAGCCTGGCTTGAATGGGGATTTGGCATGCCTCGGTCAGAGGGCATGGACGAGGTGTCAACTGACACGCCGCTCAAGATTGAGATCGAGGGAAAATGCTTTGAAATCGCCGGGAAGGTCGACAGGATAGACCGTGCCGGCGAAACATTAGTCGTTGTGGATTATAAGCGGAAAAGCTGCCCGCAGTATTCGGATTTGGAAAATGGTATGGATTTGCAGGCTGCACTCTATATTATGGCGGTAGAAAAACTTCTTTGTCCAATAGGGGGACAAGTAGCCGGAGGAGGGTACTATTCAATCGAGGGGAGCAAAAAGGAAGGCGGTATGTGGCGGCTCGAACTGGCCCGAGATATTGGCCACAGGGCTAAAAAATCGGCAGGTAACTTGGATGAAGAAGAGTTCTGCCAAATGCAGCAACAAGTTGGCCTTCGGGTCAAAAAGATAATTGACGGTATCGAGAAAGGGCGATTCCGGGTCAAACCTACGCAAGATTGTCCAACGTATTGTTTGGCTAGAGAGATATGCCGTGTAGGTCAAATTGACCGAAGTGAAGAGAACAGCAGAGGTGAATACAATGGCTAACTTTACTCCCGCGCAACATGAAGCCATTTATAACTTAACTAATAATCTTATTGTTGCGGCAGGAGCGGGGGCTGGTAAGACCCGGGTATTAGTGGAGCGCTATCTGTATCTTCTTAGCCAGCGGCAGGCAACATGTGATGAGATTCTTGCCATTACGTTTACCAATAAAGCGGCAAAAGAAATGAAGGAGCGCATCCGCTTGTCAGCTGGCACTTTGGCGGAAGAATCCCGGTCAGAGGAAGAACGGGGCTTTTGGGAGGATGTCAGACATAATTTGGAGTATGCGCCGATAGGTACGTTTCATAGCTTTTGCGCCAGAGTACTAAAGGATAATCCGGTAGAAGCCGGCATTGACCCCAACTTTTTAGTGCTTGACGAATTTGAAGCAACCACTGCTATAGAAACTGTGTGGCAAAAGGTGTTGGATAAAGCCGTAACCAACGAAGAACTCTGGTTAGACCGACTGCTTAGATGGTATGAAGCCAACCTTTTAAAGGAAAATATACTAAGCGTCTATAATAGCTTAGCCGCGGAAGGACTTGTATCTTCTCATTTGGAGGAACGCTTAATCGAGCCTTATTCTGCAGCTGTTGCTAATGTGGAAAAACTGAAAGAAGAGCTGAAAGAATTATGTTGTGAAATCATCGCTTATAAAGAGAAGCTAAAGCCTGGAAGTGCCCACTATTCCTCAGTTGCGCGACTGGAAAACGACTGGTTGAGTGTAAAACAGGCTATTACCGTCGGGGATATGACTGTTCTTGAGCGATACATTGGAGTACTTAAAGCGCAGTCAAAAGATAAGGAACTGGTTACAGCCGCTAAAGAAGTGTGGAAGAAGTTGGAGTTAAATCAGGCTGACAGTACCGCGCTTTCTATAATGCCAGATCTATGCCATGCGATTTTATTGCTAAAAGGCGCATTGGATGAATATAAAACTGGGCGACGGGTTCTTACTTTTAGTGATATGGAAGTACGTACTGTAGAACTTTTGAAAAACTATCCATCCGTTTGTGCAAAGTATAATAGCCGTATCCGGCGCATTATGGTGGATGAGTTTCAGGATACCAATGATCTTCAGCGGCAAATTATTTATCTTGTGGCCGGAAAAAATGAACACCAACTGGTTGGCAACAAGTTATTTGTTGTCGGCGATGCCAAGCAGTCTATTTATCGTTTCAGAGGGGCTGATGTGGCGGTGTTTGACCGGGTGGGGCAAGACATCCGCAATACCGGAGGGAAACAGCTAGAGCTGGATGTAAACTTCCGTTCTATGGAGGGACTATTAGCGGTATTTAATGAGTGTTTTTCCGCTATCATGGGTACCGGGGCCGATCAGGTAAAGTTTTGTCAACTGGATTGTCATCGGCGGGCTAATGGGGAGGATCCGCCAAAGGCTGAATTTTTAACAATTGATAAAGCAAGTCTTGTACCGGGGCAAGATCCACGTGCCGCTGAAGCGGCGACAATAGCCCGGCGTATCCGCCAAATGGTAGACAACCAAGAGGCTTTGGTTGACCATGATAAAGAGCGGCGAGGTGTACGGTACGGCGATATTGCCATACTATTCAGGGTAACCGGTGCGCTCGATGAATACACAGCCGCTTTGCAGCAAGCGGGCATACCTTTCTATGTTGTTGGCGGTCGAGGCTTTTTTCATTGCCAGGAAGTATTGGATGTACTAAATCTGCTTCGGGTGATTGAAAACCGCTTTCACGATAAAGCGCTTGCCGGAGTATTACGCTCGCCCATGTTTTCCGTACCTGATGAGGCGCTTTACTTGTTGAAGCACAACCAAAATAACAGCAGCCTGTGGCAAGGGCTGGAGAACCGAAAGAGTATTCGGCAATCTACGGACGAACAAGTCCAGGGTGTTGACCGTGCCTGGGAAATTCTATCTACCCTTCAGCGCCTTCGGGGGATTATACGCCCCAGTGAAATGGTTTGCCGGGCACTTGCTGAGACGGAATATGTAAATTTTGTCTTTACGCAATTTATGGGCGAACAAAAGTATGCCAATCTGCAAAAGCTAATGTCATTGGTAGCGTCGTTGGAAGATAAAGGCCTGAACAGTCTGGGCGATGTTATTCGTCACTTAACCAAATTAGTGGACGGGGATGTAAAAGAAGGGGAAGCCCAGATTGAAAGTGAAAGCGGCGATACGGTTAAACTTATGACCATTCATAAAGCAAAAGGTTTGGAGTTTCCGGTGGTCTTTATTCCAGAGCTTCAGCGTAAATTTAACAGTGATACGGAAACTATGGTTTATGGCGAAGGTCGGGTTGGAATTAAAGTACCTGAACCGTTAGGAACGTTGGTACCTACGTCGGTATACAAGGATATTGTAGCAGAAAACAAACGGTTGGCCTATTTGGAATATAAACGGGTGCTATATGTCGCTTTTACTAGGGCGAAGGATTACCTAATCGTATCAGCGGTGGCGGACAAAGTGTCGGCTGCTAAGGACTATATTGAACTGAATAATTGGCTGGATTGGCTGGGGCGGGTGTATGGATTTAGCAGCCTCTCGGAATTGCCGGAGACTCTGGAAGTGGAAAAGGCTTCTATTCGGGTACGGCCATATAGCGGCAATGAACCGGCTGTACGATTACTAAGTGAGGCAGCAGAAAAACCACAGGCTCCAGCCGGAACAGAGTTTATTGAGAAACTGAAAGTACAAATTGGTGCATTGGCAAATCCTGTTGCAAGGCGTTTTCTTACTCCCAGCGATATCATTCAGTTTAAAAAATGCCCGCGTTTCTTTTATTATAAAAAAATTGCTGGTCTTCCCGAAAGAGAAAGCAGTCTGGAGGAGGCGGCGGGTGAATATGACGGATTGCCCGGGCATGTTATCGGAACGGCATTTCACCGAACCTTGGAACTATTGCCGCCTGGCGGCGATTGGCGGCTGTGCTTGTCTCAGGCAGTTCGGGAACTTGCGGACGAACGGCAAAGACACCTTCTGGAGCGTCTGTTGTTAGTACTATTGGAACGCTATGTAGATAGTGAATTGGCAAAAGAAATGACTGAATGCAGGGTGCACAAAGAGTGGCATTTTTCTTTTAGTTTAGCTGATCCGAAATCGTCGGAAGCGGCTTATACCTTGACTGGAATAGCAGACTGCCTGATTCAATATGACGACGGTACATTAGGAATTATTGATTATAAAACCGATACTATAACTTCAGGAGATACGGCGGGAAAGGCGAAGGAACATAGTTTGCAACTGGTATTATATGCGATAGCGGCTGAAATGCTTCTTAACCGGCCGGTTAAAGACGCCAGGGTATATTTTGCGCGCTACGGATTGACGGAGCCTATTTTACTTGATCTCGAACATCGTCAGGATGTTATTGAAGAAGTTGTAGCGATTTTCCGTCGAACCGAGTTTGACGAAGAAGAAGAATACCCCTGTAACCATGAGTGGTGTCAATACTGTAATTTTCAGCTATTCTGTCCTCAAGACAAACCATCAGGTTCTGTTTGTTTATCAGAGGAGGGTATTTTAAGTAATTGATCGGTGTCACCCTTGCAAGTGTTCCAGAAATCACAGGCGGGGCCAATACAATGGGTTGAACAGGTATACATGCAGGCAACCTCCTTTATGTCTATGGACCTTAGCTCAGATAGGATTAAGGCCAAGTTGTGAAAATTACTATTAATATTGATATCGGGGGAAAATACTATACGTTACTATTGCATGAAATTGTTGCTATAATAGTAGAAAAATGCTTAAAGAGAGATAAATGGTAAAATATACCATACACTTTTAAATTAATGCAGGTAAATTTGGTTGTAGATTCGAATAATTAAAATCAGGATTAAAACATAGGAGGTGGGACTCACTTGGTTATCGAAGTACGGCTTTACGCTTCGCTGAAGTCCTATAGACCGGTAGGGTCAGACAGCGGATTAGTTGCAGTAGATGTGCCTGATCATATCACAGTCGGTGAACTGTTGGATGAGATGGAAATAGATGTGGACAAAATTGAGGTAGTTACCGTTAATGGACTAGAGGGAAATGGTAATCAGATGCTTTTCGACGGTGACCGGATTGAGTTATTTCCGCCTGATTTCGGCACAAAACTATAATCTAGAATGTAATTTTGTGCATAAGATGATATTTTTATTGACATCGAGAAATTATTATAATAAAATATTAAGAAATTGAATAGTTGTGTTGCATAGAGGTGCGGGTAATTAACAGTATAAACGGTTAGTTTGCCAAAACGTTTGAGCCGTTTAAAAAGGAGTTCCCGCCGAAGCATAGATTGTGGCAAAATCTGTGCTGGACTTATGGCTGAACAAGCGTAAGTCTGTCACCCCGATTTCCCTAAATGGGGGTGGAGAGCTATCTCACTAGAACTGGGCTTATACGGTTGTGAGATGTGCTTCACAATCTTTTATTTTTTTAGTGGACTTTGAAAGGAGGATATATTGTGAAATTACACGGCACAATGAAAATTAATCAGCATGGGCATCTAGAAATCGGCGGGTGCGATACTATTAAGTTGGTACAGGATTTTGGCACGCCTCTTTATGTTATGGATGAAATGAAAATACGCTCCAATTGCCAGGAGTACGTGGATGCTTTTAAAAAGCATTACCCTAATTCGGAAGTGATTTATGCCAGTAAGGTATTCTCAACAATGGCAATGTGCCGTCTAATTGCCGAAGAAGATATGGGACTGGACGTGGTTTCCGGCGGCGAGCTGTATACCGCGCTAAAAAGTAATTTTCCTGCCAATCGCATTTATTTTCACGGCAACAATAAATCCCCGGAAGAACTGGAAATGGCTTTGGAAGCACAAATCGGCCGATTTGTCGTGGATAACTTTTATGAGCTTAGCCTGTTAAATGAGTTAGCTAGGCAGCATAAAACTAAGGCTAAAATTTTACTTAGAGTTTCGCCGGGAATCGACGCACATACGCATCATTACATCAAAACCGGGATGATTGACTCGAAATTTGGATTAGCGATAGCCAACGGGCAAGCTATGCTTGGGATTGAAAAAGCGCTTAATATGAAGAATATCGAACTCAAAGGCGTTCATTGCCATATCGGTTCGCAAATTTTTGATCTGAAATCGTATCAGGAAGCCGCACAAACTATGATGGATTTTATCCAGGCCGTTAAAACCAGCACTGGTTATACTGCCCAAGAACTTAATCTAGGTGGGGGATTGGGAATTTATTATAGCGACGGAGATACGCCGCAATCGATTGAGAAAATGGTTAAATTAACTACTGATGCGGTTAAAGTTGCAGCGGCCTCCCACGGCTTGCCGTTGCCGAAAATTATTGTTGAGCCAGGGCGTTCAATTGCCGGCGAGGCTGGCGTTACACTTTATACTATAGGCTCCATAAAGGATATTCCGGATGTGCGCAAGTATGTTGCGGTTGACGGGGGTATGACGGATAATATCCGGCCGGCTCTTTATCAGGCGAAGTATGAGGCCGCAGTGGCTAATAAAATGAACCTTGAGGCGGAGGAGACGGTGTCGATCGCAGGTAAATGCTGCGAATCCGGGGATATGCTGATTTGGGACGTGGAATTGCCCAGGATAGAAGCCGGTGACACTTTAGTTGTCTCCTCAACCGGCGCTTACAATTATTCTATGTCCAGCAATTATAACCGTAACGTTAAGCCTGGCGTTGTGTTTGTAAATAATGGAAGGGCCGATGTTGTTGTGAAACGTGAGACATATCAGGATCTAATACGAAATGATGTAGTTCCGGAACGGATGCAGGACAAAAAAGCCCAACTGGCATAATTGATGTATAGTATTTTTTATAGGCGAGGAATTGCCGCTAAGCAATTCTTTGCCTATTTTTGTGTTTTTTTGTATAATTAGTAGCAGTGAGTAGTTTCAATAGAAAACAGCGGGTGTTTAGAACCGATTTGGCCAGGCTGTTTTCATGAGAATCCGCTAGTGATGCTTGATTATCTTATGATTCTGTGACAAAATGATAAGGTACACTGGAGTAGGTGTGCATTAGGGAAGAAGGCAATTATGTCGCGTGAGGATGAATATTCGGCTTGCCGTTTAGACGGCGATTTAAACAGTTTAAGGAGGATACATAGTGTTTAGTTTTAGTCCTGATGCGATTTTTCAGATTCCGGCTTTATTGATTGCATTAACTGTTCACGAATACGGCCATGCTCGGGTGGCGGTATCTTTAGGAGATCCGACTCCAAGGGTTGCAGGACGACTGACGTTAAATCCCATTCCGCATTTGGATCCAATAGGTCTTATTATGTTGTGGATTGCCCATTTTGGTTGGGCGAAACCGGTACCGGTAAACCCGTACAATTTGCGTAACGGAAAAACGGGTATGCTTTTGGTGTCGTTGGCGGGACCTGCCTTTAACTTTGTTACGGCGATTATTTGCTGGGTATTGTATGTTTTTGTAGACCATATTCATGTACCCATTGAAGTGGAGAAGGTTATTATTTGGACGTATACTTTCAATCTTATTTTAACCGTATTTAATTTAATCCCGCTTCCGCCGTTAGATGGTTCAAAAATAGTCAGTTCCCTTCTGCCTGGAAAACAGGCATACGCATTTGAACAAATTGCTCCTTACGGCCCCTTTATTTTAATTGCGTTGGTGTATTTGAATGTAATTGGAATGGTTATTGATCCGATAATCAGAAGTCTTGATGTTGTAATCAGGGCGGCTGTATCGTTACTATTATAGCAGGGAGAGAAAATTACTATGAGTAAAGGACGTATTTTTAGCGGCATGCAGCCGTCCGGAAAATTTCACTTGGGAAATTTTCTGGGAGCGCTGGATAGTTGGGTAAGACTTCAAAATGATTATGATTGTTTTTTCTCGATTGTCGATTGGCATGCGTTGACTTCGTCGTATGAAGAGCCGAGCAAAATTTCGAGTAATATCTATGAAATGGCGTTAGACTGGCTAAGCGCGGGGCTTGATCCAGAGAAAAATGTTATATTTGTTCAGTCTGCAGTGAAAGAACACGCGGAATTGCATTTGTTATTATCTATGATTACGCCGCTGTCCTGGCTGGAACGGGTCCCCACCTATAAGGACAAGCTGCAGCAGCTTGGCGCTATGGGCAAAGAAATTAATACATATGGCTTTTTGGGATATCCTGAACTTATGACTGCCGATATACTATTGTACAAGGCTGACACGGTACCGGTAGGGGAGGATCAGATCCCGCATCTTGAGCTATCCCGCGAGATCACAAGGAGATTTAATAATTTGTACAGGCCTGTATTTCCTGAGCCACAGGCTATGCTTAGCGAGGCAGCCGTATTGCCGGGTATCGACGGTCGTAAAATGAGTAAATCGTATGGGAACGAAATTCCTTATGCCGCGCATCCCGATGAGCTGAGCGCCAGAGTTCGTTTAATGGTAACCGATCCTCAGCGCATTCGTAAAACTGATGTAGGTAATCCTGATGTATGTACGGTCTATACATTTCATAAGTTATTTAATAAAGAAGAAACTGACGATATTTCTTCGAATTGCCGCATCGCCGGTATTGGCTGTGTGGACTGTAAGAAGAAATTGGCGGCAAAGATGGTAGAGTCTTTAGCTGGTATTTATGAACGTCGGCTCGCTTTAGAAGCCAATCCGGCACGGGTAAAAGAAATTTTGGCCCGTGGTGCGGAACGGGCCAGAGTTGTGGCTACAGCCACGATGGAAGAAGTAAGATCTGCTATGAAACTATAATATATGTCAGAGTATAATATCAGAGTGCAAAGCTTTGAAGGACCGGTAGCTTTGCTAATGCATTTAATTGAAAAGAATCAATTGAACATTTATGATATCCCGATTGCTGAAGTGACGGAACAATACCTAGCTTATCTTCAGGCTATGGAACAGTTTAACATTGAAATTGCCAGTGAATTTTTAGTTATGGCCGCCACTTTGCTTCAGATTAAGTCCCGAATGCTCTTGCCTAAGCCACCTCCGGTTGATGTTTCGGAACTGGAAGAGGATCCCCGGCAGGAACTGGTTAACCGTCTCTTGGAGTACCGGCGCTATAAGGAAGCTGCACTGTGCTTGGGAGAAATGTTTGAATCAAAGGAAAAAATGTTTACGCGTCCTCTTCATGATTTTGGTACTAAGATGATTTTGCCAAATGGGTTAAAGATTGAAGAATTAATTGCTGCTTTCGCCACCTTATGGGAAAGTGGTGTAGAAAACTTTGCGGTAGTAACCAGGGAAGAAATCAGTATACAGGATAAAATGCAGGATATTATATTCTTGCTGCGGAAAAATGATGGAAAAATGGAATTTAGCCAGTGTTTTATTAGGAGCGGCTCGCGCACAGAGATGGTAACCGCATTTTTAGCGCTGCTGGAATTAATTAAGCTTAACAGGATTGGTATTTCCCAAAAACACAGCTTTGGCCCGATTTATCTTACCTGGGGAGAGGTTGTTAATTGATGTTCTACAGTCACTTAAAAGGGCACATCGAGGCGCTGCTTTTTGCGTACGGTGACCCGATTTCAGCAGATAAGCTGGCTGAAATGCTTGAACTTGACCGTCAAAACGTCATAGATTTGATTGAGGAATTAAAACAGGATATGTCCAGTAATCAACGGGGCTTAAAAATCCTCGAAGTAGCTGGTGGCTACCAGCTATGTACTAAGCCTGAGTGTGCCGGAACGCTGGATAAACTCATACAGATTCAGGAAGCTAAACTATCCATGGCTGCGATGGAAACCCTTTCCATAGTTGCTTTTAAACAGCCGGTAACCCGTCAGGAGATTGAAAATATTCGCGGTGTTAAAGCCGACGGAGTGGTGAATACCCTGCTGGAACGGGGGTTGATTAAAGAAGTGGGACGTAAAGAAGCTATAGGGAGGCCGATTTTGTTCGGTACTACGGCTGAATTTCTCAAGTGCTTTGGACTTAAGACGCTCGACGATATGCCGAAGTTGGCGGAACTATTACAGCCGGACGCAGATATGCAAGAATAGGAAAGGAGGGCAGTTGCCCTCCTTTCCTATTCTTGCTATAACTAAGGTTTGATCGGGGGAGTCGAGTTTGTGTTGACTGGTTCGGGGTGTCCGGTTTTTTGCGCTTCTTCTTCGGCCATTTGGTCGGCGGCATCCTGGTGAGGAGGAACGTTAAAAGCGGCCTCCAGTATTTTTCGGGCAATCGGCGCGGCGGAGTCGGAACCGAAACCGCCTTGCTCAACAACGACTGCTACAACTACGGTAGGATTGTCGAAGGGGGCGTAGGCTACGAACCAGCCGTGATCGTCCCCATGGGGGTTTTCTGCAGTACCGGTTTTACCAGCAATCGGAATGGGAAATCCGTCGAACACGTACGCGGCGGTACCGCCCGGACGGGCAACATCATACAAGGCCGAACGTATCAGATTGAGGGTGCGATCAGAAATATCCACTTTGCCTACCTCTTCCGGTTGGAAGGTTTTGGCCACTGAACCATCAGGTGCCAGCTCCTTGGTGACCAAATAAGGACGGAAGCGGTGTCCGCCGTTGGCAACTTGGCTCATAACAGTTGCCATTTGAATCGGTGTTGCCAGCTGAAAACCTTGACCAATCGCAGCGTCAAAGGTTTCTGATAAATACCAGTCTTCTCCATATACCTCTTGTTTATAGCGCTGGTTCGCTACAAGGCCTTCGGCTTCGCCTTTTAGTTCGATTCCGGTAGGAGCACCCAGTCCAAATTGACGGGCGTATCTTTCTAGATTATCGATGCCTAGGCGATTGCCCATTTCATAAAAGTATACATTGTCGGACTTCGACAGGGCATCTTTAAAGCTGATCCAGCCTAAGGCTTCTCCCATTGCGTTTCCTTTAGGAATCAGCCAGTGATGACCGGTATCTAGGATTTTTTCTTCCGGTGTAACTTTTCCTAATTCCAAAGCGGCTGTGCCGGTAATGATTTTGAAGGTGGAGCCCGGCGGATATTCACCGGCGATAGCCCTGTTGGACATAGGATTGAATGGGTTGTCATTTATAGCTTTCCAATTTTTCGCGGAGATGCCGCCGTTAAAGTCATTTGGATTAAAGGTTGGTCGGCTAACCATGGCTAATACTTCTCCGGTTTTCGGATTGAGTACAACAGCTGCACCAGCCTTGGCGTTTATGTTGCCTAACCGGGTTTGGAGATAGCGCAGGCGATTATCTATTGCCTGTTCGGCCGCCTTTTGAATTTTGGCGTCAATCGTCAGTACAAGGCTATTACCTAGTACTGGTTCTTTTCGTCCCAGCATGCGCATGGGGCGTCCGTTAACGTCTACTTCGATCTGGCTGCCGCCGTCTTCGCCGCGAATTTCTTTGTCAAAAACTTGTTCCAGGCCGAATTTGCCGATGATATTGCCGGACTTATAACCCTGAGCTTTTTTCTTTTCCAATTCGGCATCGCTGATTTCACTGACGTAGCCGAAGATGTGCGCCGCCAGTTCTTTATTAATATAGTTTCTTACCGATTGAATTTCGATAATAACACCGGGCAGCTCATCCTGGTGTTCTTTTATTTTGGTTACGATATCAGGACCTACGTCATCTTTAACCCGAACCGGTTCCAGAGGATTGTCTAGTTTAGCTACTTTTTCCCGGATCTGCTCGGGTTTCATGTTTAAGTAAGTGGCTAGAGTGTTAATGACATTCTCACTGATAGGGCCTTCGATGGGAACTAAGGATACAGTGAATCCTGGTCGGTTGGAGACCAGTGGGATATTGTTACGGTCATAAAACAGGCCTCGTGGTGCCATAATTGGCATGAGTTTAATACGGTTATTGTCGGATAATCGTTTATAATCTTGCCCGTGGGCAATCTGTAAAAATACTAAACGAGTGATTAGGGCAAAAATAATAAGCATGAGGACGTATCCTAATATCTCAATACGTTGATTATGATCTTTATCGGTCATTTTCGAGTTTCCTTTCCCCTTTAACGTTCACTCAATAAAAAAACCAGCTTCATGAAACAGTGAAGATGGTAACAAGTACAATCGATTTTCTATTGCTCAACTTTTATTCTACATAATATCCGGGTTTCCTTTAGGTAAGTTTTTCAATCTGGAGTGTATGGGAGAAAGGATTCTATGCCACACTAGTTCTGTCGATGGAAGGGGAGACGGATATGGAAACTTTGTTGGCGGCCATCATGGCGTTGATAGCCTTGAGTGCTATAATATTGCGTATAAAAGTTTCTGTGCTGTTGGATTACAACCGGGCGGCTGAAAATGATACACTTTCAGTCAGTATTTGGTTATTAAGACGGCTGATTGAATACAGGATGGAGGTACCTCTGATTAATATATGGGATACTTATATAGTACCTTGGGCGAAAGCTGAAATTGAGGCCGGGGAAGAAAAGTTCACGAATAAGCCTGAGCGGGAGCGGCGTTTTGTAAAAAAAACGATAAAGGCATTTTTAGAGCACACAAGATTATGGCGCAAATTGCATTGTCAAATTCGCTGGTTTACCAGAATATATAAGTATGTGATGAACATACTTATGAAAAATCTGGTTTGTGAAAAATTGGTTTGCAAGACGAAGGTTGGTACAGGGGATGCCGCACTGACTGGGTTGGCGGCCGGGGCGTTTTGGCCGGTAATTAGTTTATTGTATATGGGGATGGAAAGACGTGTTATGATGATACATCAACCTTGTTTTGAACTTACTCCTGACTATTGTAAATCCAGAGTGGAAGTCAACTTTCAGTGCATAATCAGTGTACGGCTGGGTAATGTTATAAATGCGTTCTTGCGTATTTTACAATTTCCATATGAGGAGGCGTGTGAGTATGGACGAGCATCCAATACAGAGCTTGATGAAGACAGCCATGGAAAGCATTAAGGACATGGTAGATGTCAATACCATTGTCGGTGATGCTGTGGAAACAGCGGATGGTACCGTAATTATCCCTATTTCAAGGGTTGCTTTTGGCTTTGCCGCTGGTGGTGGAGATTTTGACTTTGAAGGAGAGGGGGAGAAAAACAGTCATCCTTTTGGCGGCGGTAGCGGAGCAGGGGTTAGTGTCAAGCCTTCAGGATTTCTGGTGTGTTCACCTAGTAGTGGTATACGGTTTATGCCGATAGAGGGGAATGTGTTGTATGACAGGATCATTGATATGGTACCGCAGGTTTTGAATAAGGTACAGGAGATTTCTGGCGAATTTATGGGAAATAAACATAGCCATGAACATCCATCGAAACTTACTGATACGGAGCATGCTTCCCTGTAATCTATGGCAATAAACTTCGGTGCTGAAAGACCCGCCAGAAAACGCGAAAGTTTCAGGCGGGTCTTATGCGGTATTGCCATAAGCTTGGGATTAGGTTTTTCGCTATGGTAATACTAATGGATGCAGGGGGGGGATGATCTTAGTGCATGAGGCCGAAAAAACGAAGTTTATTGATGTCCAGTTAGAAAAACTTGTAACACATTTAGAGTCGCTCCGAATTGCCGATTATATGGAATTGTTGCAAAGACCCGGGCGACTTATATTTGTTAATTTGGTTGCCGGTATTGCCCGTGGGCTAGGGATTGCGCTTGGGGCCACCTTGGTTTTTGCACTGGTAATCGAATTTTTACGACGGTTGATTTTACTCAACATTCCAGGAATCGGAGCTTTTATTGCTGAAGTGATACACATTGTCGAAACAAGAAATGGAAGCTTTTAAGGAGGAATTTGTATGACAAAAGATGTGTTTAATGCCATGCGCGATGTTCATAGTGTACGGAGCTTTAAACCCCAGATGGTACCCGAACCTACGATAACCAGGATTATGGAAGCCGCTTGTTGGGCACCCAGTGCGGGAAATTTGCAGCCATGGTACTTTTATGTGGTAACAAATGCCGAATTAAAAGAAAGAATTTCAGCTTCTTGCTTTGATCAAGAGCAGGTGGCGCAGGCTCCGGTTGTTATCGTCGTCCTGGCGGACCCGGCCCGCTCTAATGAACGGTATGGGGAACGCGGCGCGCAATTGTATTGTCTGCAGGATACCGCGGCTGCGGCAACCAATATTTTGCTTGCGGCGGAAGGTCTTGGCCTGGATACTTGCTGGGTAGGTGGCTTTGACGAAGTCGAAGTGCAAACCCTGGTGGAAGCGCCGCCAAGACTAAGAGCGGTAGCTATTATTTGTCTCGGCTATGGAAATGAACGGGAACAGCATAATAAAGAAAGGTTACGGTTAGCGGAGGTTGTGAAGATACTGCATTAGGGAGGGATTTAATATGCAGGCAGAGCTTCAGGCACGTTTCAAACAAAAATTGCTTGAGGAAAAAGAACGATTATCGGGGGAGATTGCGCACTTAGAGAATGGAATATTAGATACCATGGCATATTCTGTTGGGGAGTTATCGGTATACGACAATCACCCGGCTGATCTCGGTAGTGAAATGTTTGAGCGCAGCAAAGATACTGCTCTCAAGGATAATGCGTTAGGGTTATTGGGTGAAGTGGAAGCTGCTTTGACCAGATTGGAAAATAATACGTATGGAACGTGTGAAACCTGTCGGCAGCCGATTGCTATGGAAAGGCTGGAGGCGCTTCCTTGGGCAAAACTTTGTATTGACTGCCAGCGGCAGGATAAGCCTATAGACGATATGCCTCGTCCTATAGAAGAAGAATCGCTGGAACCACCATTTAAAAGAACCTTTTTGGATGATAGTGATTCGGAATTTGTTGGTTTCGACGGTGAGGATGCGCTTCAGGATGTACTTAAATATGGAAGCTCTGATTCGCCTCAGGACTTACCTGGGTCGGAAGATTATGATCATTTATTTCCCAACAGTCATGAACATGAGGGGATTGTCGATATTGCCGCTGCCATTCCAGCTGTCTGGCAGCAGTATTCAGCAAGAAAGGTTAAGAGAGAAAGTCCAGAATAGTATGGGTAACGGGGCATATGCTCTTGTTGCTTTTTTTTTCAAACATAGAGGATTTTAGACGATGCAGGTAGTAGTAAGTAGTCGTGTAATGTTGTTGCTGGGGAGCGGAGGTGGAGTTATTGGACCGGATGTCGGTAAAAAAAACTCTACTTATTAAATTGGGAGTTTTGCTGGCAGCAGGTATAATCTTTTTTTGTGTTCCTGGAGTGCAGGAATTTACTTATAGTAGTCTTGATCATTTAAGACATCATGATTTTGATCAAGTGCGTCAATTTGTTCTCGCTTATGGAGGGTGGGCGCCGGTTGTCGGTATATTGATGATGATTATTCAAACTCTGGTACCTTTCGTGCCGGGCATGGTGATTACTATTACCAACGCTTGGGTTTTTGGCTGGCCACTCGGGGCGCTGTATTCTTGGCTCGGGTCTTTCCTTGGAGCCACTTTAGACTTTGGTATTGCGAGATGGTATGGTCGTCCGGCTGTGGAAAAATTGGTGAATGCAAAATATCTTGATAAAACCGATACTTTTATAAAGGATAATGGAGTTCTGGCTATTTTTATAACCCGCCTTACCCCGGTGGTACCGTTTAAAATCGTTAGTTACGGAGCCGGACTGACAGGGATGGCTTTTGGGTCGTATTGCTGGGCTACTGCTCTTGGTCAAACTCCGGCAATCGTACTTTATTCTTTCTTAGGGCAATACTTAACCAGTAATCTTAAGGTTACGGTAGTGGTGACGACTTTATTACTGCTCTTAGCGGGTTTAGCCTACTATTATCGAAAAAAAATATACCAAAGATTGTTTTTTCATAAAAACTCTGACTAAAATATGTTTTAATTTCCAGGTGTTATGGTATAATACAATGTAGTAATGCAGGGAGGTGAGAAACTAATGTATGTAATCAGCGAAGAATGTGTTAAATGTGGTGCATGCGCTTCCGTATGCCCGGTAGGTGCTATTGCTGAAGGGGATGCGCAATACACTATCAGCGAAGAATGTATTGATTGTGGTTCTTGCGCAGAAACCTGCCCGGTAGGTGCTATCAGTGCGGGTAAATAGTTTGAACTTACGAAGCGTAGCTCAAGCTACGCTTCTTTGCATTTTACTGAAAAATTAAATTACTTTTTTATATAGCAGGGTTGGTACTGCCGTCCGGCTGAAGTTAGGATTGGAGAGAATAAGGTTGTGCCTATATTAATATTAGTAGTAGCAGTGATTTTTTTAGATCAGTCAGTGAAATATTGGGTTGGGTCCAAAATGCTGCTGGGGATGAGTGTTCCCGTTATACCTAATATTTTTCACTTTACCTATGTTAATAATCCCGGGGCGGCGTTCGGCCTTTTGGAACATCGCACGCTGGTTTTTGTTTTGATTGCCATCGCGTTGTTTGCAGTGGTTATTTATTTTTATCCACGCCTTCCTCGTGAATATCCCTTATTACGCTGTGGGATTGGACTTTTGACGGGAGGGGCAGCCGGGAATTTAATTGATCGAATAAGAACCGGTTATGTCATGGATTATCTTGATTTTCGCATTTGGCCGGTATTCAATATTGCTGATATCGCGATTGTGACAGGAGTATGCATTATTATATATATGCTGTTATTTAAGATGGACAAAAAGGATGAAGTGTTGTGATAGAGTCTCGGATGTTAGTAGTACAATCGGAGGAGGCAAATGAACGGGTGGATGTATATCTTGCCCAACGCATACCGGAGTTTTCGCGGTCGCATTTCCAGAAATTAATTGCGGACGGGCAAATCACGATACAGGGTAAACAAGTCAAAGCCAATTATAAGGTGCAGCCCCAGGATTGTGTGCAAATTAATCTGCCTGAGCCGGTGCAAGTGGAAATTATGCCGGAGGATATTCCCATAGATGTTTTATTTGAAGATAAAGACGTTATTGTAGTGAATAAGGCCAGAGGTATGGTTGTCCATCCGGCGGCGGGGAACTACCAGGGAACTTTGGTTAATGCACTTTTGAAACACTGCGGGGATTTATCGGGAATCAATGGCGAAATCAGGCCCGGCATTGTCCATAGACTAGATAAAGACACATCAGGGGTTATGATTGTAGCCAAAAATGATGCTGCCCATATTCACCTGGCGGAGCAAATTAAAAATCGTACTGCCGGACGTAAATATCTGGCGATTGTGTATGGAAATGTCCAATCGGAAGATGGTCTAATAGATGCTCCCCTAGGTCGACATCCTATAGACCGAAAAAAGATGGCGGTAACGTTTCAACATAGCCGTCCGGCTAAGACAAAGTTTCGTGTTATTGAGCGGTTTGGCAATTTTACAGTGGTAGAGTGCAGCCTCTTAACAGGGCGTACCCATCAAATAAGGGTACATATGGCTTATATTGGACACCCGGTTGCGGGTGATCCTAAATATGGTCCCAAGAAAAATGCTTTTCAGATTTCCGGGCAAGCACTGCACTCAGCGGAATTAACTTTTGAACACCCAACAACTGGGCAAAACATGCAGTTTTCCGCGCCGCTGCCCAAAGACATGCAGGACATTTTAGAGTTGTTAAGAAAACGTATTGGTATGAGGGGAGGAAAAGGGGAATGACAAAACTGCTTGATAAGACAGTGCTTATGGACAGCCAGGCGATTATCAGGGCGCTTAAGCGTGTAGCGCATGAAATTATTGAGAAGAATAAAGGCGTATCTGATGTTGTATTGGTAGGGATACGAACGCGAGGAGTACCCATTGCCAAGCAGCTTGCCGAGATTATCAATGAAATTGAAGGGGTTAAGCTGTCGGTCGGCATTCTTGATATTACTCTTTACCGCGATGATCTATCCACCTTAGCATATCAGCCAGTGGTGCGTGAAACCCTTATCCCGTTTAATATTAATGGAAAAAAGATTGTATTGGTAGATGATGTACTTTTTACCGGACGGACGGTGCGGGCGGCTCTCGGTGCCGTTATGGATATTGGACGACCCAAATCCATTCAACTGGCCGTATTGGTAGATCGTGGGCATCGAGAGCTGCCGATACGGGCTGATTATGTTGGAAAAAATGTGCCTACATCAAGTAGAGAAGTGGTTAGTGTGCAATTGCAGCCTGTAGATCAAGAGGATCAGGTTATATTGCAGGAAATAGAGCAGTAAGAGGGCCTAGGCCCTCTTACTGTTATTTTCTATTAGTTTTTCCACGATTTCTTGCTGGGGTGTAACATAGATTGTTTTTTGATGATCATAGATGACAAATCCCGGTTTGGCACCTGCCGGTTTTTTTACGTAGCGCCGTTTGGTATAGTCTACCGGTACCGTGGCAGACTGGCGAGCTTTGCTAAAATAGGCGGCGATACCGGCAACTAGGTTTATAGTCTCAAGGGAAGGCTCGGCACCGCACGCTTTTAGAATGACGTGAGAGCCGGGAATATCCTTGGTATGAAACCATAGCTCGTCTGGTCTGCCGTGTTTAAAGGTAACTACATCATTTTGCCGGTTGTTTTTTCCTATAAGCACGGATAAACCGTCGGGTGTTGTTACGGTCAAGGGCGCACTAAGCGGAGCTGGACGTCGTTTACTTTTCTCTTTTATATAGCCTGACTGAATAAGTTCTTGACGGATTTCGCCGGTTTCCGCGAGACTGACGGCTTGCTCTAAAGCGACCGCGATGCTATCAAGGTAGCTAATTTCATTTTGGCATTCTTCCAGTTGCGTGGCAAGGGAATGCTGCGCCCTCTTAAATTTGTTGTATTTAGCATAATAATGCTGGGCATTTTCCAAGGCCGAGAGCATCGGATCGAGGGGGATAGGAAGTGTGGCTGTTTCGGGATCGTCGGCGTAAAGGTCGGGTAGTACCGCTTGGGTTGCCCGAGGGGGAATAACATAAATATTAGCCATGAGAATATCCGCTTGCTTTCTGAGAATGTCGGCATCTTCGGCGGTAGCAAGTTCCTGTCGGAGAGTGGCCAATTTTCGTTCTAATCGTGTGATTTCACTACAAACAAATTTACTAAGAGTTGTTTTTTCCGGTGTGTCCTGACGCCCCGCAAAACAGGCGGCGAATTCAACGGCCTCACTCATAGTAGGAAATAGACGGTTTTGGGCGGTAAGGTGTTCTAATGGGAAGGCAGCCATACCTAGAAGGCGACTATTGTCATTGGCAACAGCGATACAAGGTTGAGTTTCTCCTTGCTTTAACGGGGTCAGAATTTCATTAAAGGCTTGTTCCAGGGATGACAAGTCGGCATTGTCCAAATCACCCAGCGGAATGGTCAAAGGCAGTCCGGCACGCCACACTGCTTCTCGTGCGGTTGCCGGGCCGATTCCCACTGTTGCCTGTACTATGGCCTTACTCAAAAGGACTTCAGACGGCGTAGGTTGGACCAGCTTGGTTATAAATTCAGTTAGGTTTGCAGTTAGAAGATTGTCACCGTCCTGAGCGGGTGGGAGGCTGAACTCTCGCCCGGGTAAAATCTGGCGAACCCGGCTCATGGCAGGGCTGACTCGGCGGATGGCGTCAGTGATCACTTTGTCTTGAACCAGAATGATGTTGCTGTGTTTCCCCATAAGTTCAAAAACCAGTTCTTTGGTAACAATAAGGCCCCGTTCACCTCGTACGTCAATGTAAATCGATACACAGCGATCTAAGCCATGTTGGCTTATTTTGGCGATACGCCCATCTTCCAGATGCTTTCGGAGCAGCATGGTGAAAACTGGGGGTGAGGGAGGATTTTCCGGGATGGCCGTGGCCAGATGCAGGCGGGGATGCTCTGGATTTGCCGATATTAAGAGAGGAAGAGTTATACCAGTTTGTCTTATCCAAAGGATAAGAGTATATTTATCCGGCTGAAAAATCTTATCAACTCGTCCGCCGGAAAGGGCGTTATCAAGTTCAGTAACCAGTGGTGATAAAGATAGTCCGTCAATATTCATACAAGCCTCCAGGGCGATTTTTGCCACAAGTATACCATTACTTGGTCGGTTTGGTCAAATAAGGTCTAATTGCCATCTAGCTGGAATAACATGGGTAACGAGAACATGTGAGCGAGGTGGCCCATAGTGGAAAAATGGTATGCCAGGACGGTTGAAGAGACGCTACGTTTTTGGCGGATTAACCAGGACAGCGGACTACAAGCCGGAGATGTAAAAGAAAGACTGGAGCAGTTTGGATACAACGAAATGGTAAGTAAACCAAAAAGTGCTTGGTGGAAGCGCCTTTTGGCCCAATTTGAAGATTTTATGGTGATGGTTCTTTTAGCAGCCACCTTGATTTCCGCCTTTTTGGGTGAGTATGTTGATGCCGTGACAATTCTGGCTATTGTAGTGATTAACGCATTACTAGGATTTGTTCAGGAAAATAAGGCGGAAAAGTCGATGGAGGCGCTCAAAAAATTAACGGCTCCGACAGCCAGAGTATTAAGAAATGGCGTAATTCAGCATGTACCTGCCCGAATGTTAGTGCCGGGAGATGTACTCATGCTGGAAGCAGGGGATATTATTGCCGCCGATGGAAGACTCCTTTATTCGGTTAATCTAGAAGTAGAGGAAGCAGCGCTGACTGGTGAAGCAATGCCTGTACGTAAAATTGCCGATACCATTTATCAGGAAGAGACTACATTAGGTGACCGTAAGAACATGGTTTATGCAGGAACGGTGATAACGAGAGGGCGGGGGAAAGCCGCTGTATGCTCGACCGGTATGCAAACGGAAGTTGGTAAAATATACGGAATGATTCAAGAAGCTGAACCGGAAGATACTCCGCTGCAGCGACGGCTGAATCGACTGGGCAAGTGGATGGTATGGGGCTGTTTGGCGATCTGTTTGATTGTTGTTTTGACAGGTGTAGCTAAAGGAGAGCCGGTATTTCTTATGTGCATGGCAGGAATCAGTTTGGCGGTCGCCGCTATTCCTGAAGGATTGCCGGCCATTGTAACGGTAGCTTTAGCGTTGGGTGTACAGCGTATGATAAAACACAATGCCATTGTACGAAAACTACCGGCGGTTGAAACGTTGGGCTGTACCACTGTAATCTGCTCGGATAAGACAGGTACTCTTACGCAAAATCAGATGACTGTACGAAAAATTTACGCAAATCAGCAAATGTACGATGTCAGCGGCATCGGTTATGAAATAAAAGGGGAAATTTTTCTAGACAAGAAGGAATTTGAAGTAAAAAAAGATAAATCATTACTAATGTGTTTAGAAATAGGCTGTTTATGCAATAATAGTGTATTAAAACACAATGATATTGAATTTACCGGATTATGGAGGAAAAGACCGTCCCGTGTCTGGTCGGTAGAAGGGGATCCCACGGAAGGCGCGTTGGTAGTGGCTGCCGGAAAAGCCGGACTATGGCGGCAAGATCTCGAAAAAATTAAACAGCGCTTGGCGGAAATACCATTTGAAGCCCAGCGAAGGCGGATGTCGGTAGTATACAGCGAACAAGGTGGTAAAACAACGCTGTATACTAAAGGTGCATTGGACACAATTCTAGATTTGTGCCGGTATTATTTTGACGGGTCGCGCGAAATGCCGTTAACTCCGAGGATTATCGAAAAAATTTATCAGATTAATAACGAGTTAACCCAGAGTGCGTTGCGCGTATTGGCGATGGCGTATCGGCGGCTGGAAGCCAGTGAAGCGGTAAATGTCGATGAAACGTGTGAACGCCAACTGGTGTTTGCTGGTCTGGCCGGGATGATTGATCCGCCGCGAGAAGATGCTAGAGAGGCTATTAGTGTTTGTCGCCACGCGGGAATTAAAACGGTAATGATTACCGGGGATCATCGCAACACGGCAATCGCTATTGCCAGTGAACTCACCATGTTTAAAGAAGGCGATAAAGCCCTGACCGGGTCTGAACTCGATAAACTAAGTGAACGGGATTTGGCCGGTTTGGTTGATACCATCTCAGTGTATGCTCGGGTTTCACCTGCCCATAAGTTGAGAATTGTCAAAGCGCTACGTGCCAACGGACATATCGTCGCCATGACGGGGGACGGAGTAAATGACGCTCCGGCCGTCAAAGAGGCGGATATTGGAGTGGCAATGGGACAAACGGGAACAGATGTCACCAGGGAAGCTTCGGCTATGACGTTGGCGGACGATAATTTTGCAACTATCGTAGCCGCTGTGGAAGCAGGTCGCGGGATATATGATAACATCCGTAAGTTTATCCGATATCTTCTGGCTTGTAATATTGGGGAAGTGCTGACTATGTTCGTGGCTTCGCTAATAGGGTTGCCTTTACCGCTTCTACCGGTACAAATTCTTTGGGTAAATCTCGTGACTGACGGTTTTCCGGCTATGGCTCTCGGTGTTGATCCCAGTGAGCCCGGCATTATGAACCGGCCGCCCCGTAATCCGGCTGAAAATATTTTTTCACGGGGATTAAGTCGTAAAATTATTGGACGGGGGGTTCAAATCGGTTTAAGCACAATTTTAGTATTTGCAGCAGTATATTATGTAAAAAAAGATTTGGATTTGGCCAGGACGATGGCGTTGACGACGTTGGTGTTTTCCCAGCTGTTTCATGTTTATGATTGCAGGTCGGAGACAAAGACAATCTTTGAGTTGGAGTTTACAAGTAATCTATATCTTATAGCCGCGACAATTTGGTCCGCGGTCATGCAATTGGCAATTATTTATGTGCCTGTACTGCGTAGTATTTTTTCAACGGTTATGCTCACGCCTTATGACTGGATAATAGTATTGATCGTAGCTGGTTGGACCATGCTATTGGGAGGAGTTAAACATATTTTTTGGCGGCGTCCGGCAGGGCGGACTGTTCGAGCAAATTATAATAGATGGTAGTTGTTAGTAGATAGGGGGATTAAAATGCAGTTTTCGAAATGGCATGGTTTAGGTAATGATTTTGTAATTGTTAATGGATTTAAGGAAACGGTTTCAGACTTTAAACAGGCCGCGATTGAAATTTGTGATCGTCATTTCGGTATAGGCGCGGATGGATTGGTTTTTGTTCTGCCCTCGGATTCAGCTGATTTTAAAATGAGGATTTTTAACTCCGATGGCAGTGAAGCCGAAATGTGTGGAAATGTTACCCGGTGTGTAGCCCGCTATGTATATGAAAACGGCTTGACGAATAAAACGAAAATTTTGTTAGAAACTTTAGCGGGCCTCATAAAACCTGAAATAGTCTTTGCTGATAATGGTTCCATCAACAGTGTCAGAGTCGATATGGGGTGTCCACGTTTAAAGCGGAGCGAAATACCTATGACTGGTATAGCTGACGAACAAGTCATACATCAACCGGTAGTGATTGAAGGAACAACTTTTTATGGAACCGCGGTTTCGATGGGAAACCCGCACTTTGTCATGTTTGTGGAAGACCTTGATGCTTTAGATTTACCTTATTATGGTCCGAAGATCGAAACTTTGCCGATTTTCCCGCGTAAGACCAATGTGGAGTTTGTCCAGGTGCTTGCCAACGATGAACTAAGAATGCGGGTTTGGGAACGGGGGGCGGGTATTACACTGGCCTGCGGTACAGGTGCTTGCGCCACCTTAACAGCTGCCGTTCTTAATGATAAGACTGGGCGTCAGGCGGTTGTCCATCTGGACGGGGGCGATTTGTTTATTGAATGGGACGAAGATGGGCATATTTATATGTCTGGACCGGGTGAGGAAGTTTTTCGGGGTAGTTATTTGTTAAATGTATAAGTTGTTTTAGATGGAAAGGAGTAATCATATGGCATTAATTAATGAAAACTATTTGAAGCTTCAGGGAAGTTATCTTTTTGCTGAAATAGCAAGGCGAGTAGCTACTTATAAGGCGCAGAATCCGGCGTCGAATATTATTCGTCTGGGAATTGGCGACGTGACTCAGCCTTTGGTTCCTGCTGTAATTAACGCGATGCATCATGCGGTTGATGAAATGGCAAAGGCCGAAACCTTCCGTGGTTATGGCCCGGAACAGGGATACAACTTTTTGATTAATAAAGTTATTGAAAATGACTATGCTCCTTATGGTATAACTCTTGGGGAAGACGAAGTATTTATTAGCGATGGTTCTAAGAGTGATGTAGGTAATATTCAGGAGTTATTTGGTACGAATAACACCGTGGCGATTACCGATCCGGTGTATCCTGTATACCTTGACACTAATGTCATGGCAGGCCGATCGGGTAAACTTGGGCCCGACGGGAAATTCCCCGGCATTGTATATTTACCCTGCACAGCAGAAAATGACTTTAAACCCGCACTGCCAGAGACAAAGGTGGATATGATTTATTTGTGTTGCCCTAATAATCCCACGGGCACAGTGTTGCCGAAAAGTGAATTGAAAAAATGGGTTGATTATGCCAAAAAGAATGGTTCCGTTATTTTATTTGATGCTGCCTATGAAGCATATATCTGTGAAGATGATATTCCACACAGCATATATGAAATCGAAGGGGCAGACGAAGTGGCTATTGAGTTTCGGTCGTTCTCGAAGCTGGCTGGCTTTACCGGTACACGCTGCGCTTATACGGTAGTACCTAAAAAAGTTATGGCAGTTACTAAGGATGGAACCGCTCATTCCCTAAATAAGTTATGGAATAGACGACAAACCACCAAATTTAATGGTGTACCGTATATCGTGCAACGTGGCGCAGAAGCAGTCTATACCGAAGCTGGTCAGGCCGAAATTCGGGCAGTAGTAGATTATTATATGACTAATGCAAAAATTATACGCGAAGGGCTATTGAGCATTGGTTTGGAGGCCTATGGGGGAGTCAACGCTCCGTATATTTGGCTTAAAACACCTAAGGGTATGGATTCCTGGGAGTTTTTCGATAAACTATTGACAAACGTCCATATCGTGGGAACTCCCGGATCGGGATTTGGTCCTTCCGGCGAAGGCTATTTCCGTCTTACGGCCTTCGGAAACAGGGAAAACACAGAAGAGGCTATAGCCAGAATTAAAACAAAACTTAGCTTCTAAAGATCAGTAGGGTTGCTCAAATGAATTTTGGGTAACCCTATTTCTATCAATGTAATATATTGACATAAAACGATGCAGACTGAATATATATACTCCTAGAGATTGCTAGGAGGTATATATATGAGAAAGTGGTTATGGGCAGTTCTATTCGTGTTACTATGGGTCAAGCCAGCGGCAGTTTTTGCCGAAGTATCTAGAGACACTATTTTTTTGGCTCAAGAGTATGGATGCCAAAATTCAGTACTTATGTTAGACGATTTTTTTCGCCCCTGGACTGTTTATGAAGAAGGGGCAATAGTTATAAATAGTAATATGGAGCAGGCGTGTTTTTTTACTCCCTTTTTACTGTTAGCGTCCGATGCCAGGGATAAAATACTTGCCGGGAAAGAAGTTAGTCTTGCAGAAGGGAAAAAAGTTCTTGAACCTTATAAGCAGTATTTGGTTTTCAGAGTAACCTTATTTGGGAAATACGAAAGTTTCGCTGATGGCGTACAAGCGGTTATACGGCAGGGAACAAAGACGATCCCTTCTTTGCTTGTGTATGTGATTCCTGAACCGGAGAAAAGCCATCCGGTGAGCGGCGTCTATTCTACTAAGCTATTCATATATATTATGAAGGATCAGGTTAATAGGAATAAAACTGCTGTGCTAAATCTTGTGACAAACGACCGGCGGAAGCATAATTTTATATTTGCCTTAGATAAATTTAGATGATAATACTAGAGGGAATACCCTCTTTATTATTTAGTGAAAAAAGGAATTAGTGCAAGCTGAGGAGAAGTAATTTTTAACAATAAGATTAAGGATGTTTTTTCTCTGGAATAATAATCTGAGTTAAGGAAGGAGCAGTTATATTGTGTTAAAAAGTATGACGGGGTTTGGCCGCGGTGAGTACATGGACGCTGAACACCGCTTTATTGTCGAGATTAAGGCAGTAAATAACCGCTATAACGAAATCGTTATTCGTATGCCTAAAATGCTGGCATCGTTGGAAGATAAAATCAGGAGGACCGTGTCTAATGTGTTAGCTCGGGGCCGTATTGACGTGTATATTACATTGGACGATTTTGGCCAAAAGAAACGGACGGTAAGGGTTGACAAAGAATTGGCAATAGCTTACCATAAAGCAATGAACGAACTGAGGGAACTGCTGGAACTTCCGTCAGGGGAAACGGGTTCCTTGATCGCCAGATATCCCGATGTCTTAAAAGTGGAAGAGATAGCCGATGATATTACTGAAGCATGGCCAAAGTTGGAAGCGGCTACTCGGACTGCGTTAAGCAATTTAATGGATATGCGGCTAGCTGAGGGAGCCAATATACAAAAAGACTTGCTTGGACGTATTGATGTATTGGTAACGCATATTCGTTTTATTGAGGAACGGGCCCCGAAGATTGCGGAGGAATATCGGGAAAAACTTATGAGCCGTATGCGAGATGTTTTGGCTACTGTGTCGGTTGAAACTGATGAAGTCAGGATTTTGCAGGAGGCAGCGCTTTTTGCTGATAAAATTAATATCACGGAAGAACTAGTAAGACTTAACAGTCATCTTATGCAGTTAAAAGAGACGCTCTGTTCGGATGCCGCAGTCGGCCGCAAGCTCGATTTTATTATTCAGGAAGTGAACCGTGAAACGAATACCATTGGTTCAAAAATCAATGATTATTCTGTAGCAAATGTGGTTGTGGAAATAAAAAGTGAAATCGAAAAGATCAGAGAACAAATTCAGAACATAGAGTAGTGCATGCGACGATAGCTCAGTTAGATGACTCTAGTTATTATATGGTAGGAGGAAGCTACAATGGATATTAAACTTATTAATATTGGTTTTGGTAATATTGTTTCTGCTAACAGGATTATTGCGATTGTCAGTCCTGAATCGGCACCTATTAAGAGAATTATTCAAGAAGCGCGTGACAGAGGAATGTTAATTGATGCGACTTATGGCAGAAGGACGCGTGCTGTAATTATTGCCGATAGTGATCATGTCATTTTGTCGGCAGTACAGCCTGAAACCGTTGCTCATCGGTTGGTGAACAAAGACATTGACGAAACTGCCGAATAGGTGAAAGGGGAACTAAAGTTATGGCCCGGCCAGGCATTTTGATTGTTCTTTCCGGTCCTTCGGGGACGGGAAAGGGCACTATCTGCAAAGCATTGCTGCAAAATTGCCCTAATATTAATTATTCTGTTTCTGCTACTACCCGCACGCCGCGCGAAGGGGAAGTAAATGGAGTTAATTATTGGTTTGTGAAAAAGGAAGAATTTCAAACAATGGCAAAAAATAATGAACTTCTGGAATGGGCTGAAGTTTATGGAAATTACTACGGAACTCCTCGCAAGCATGTGGAACAACTTCTAAATAGTGGTAAAGATGTTGTATTAGAGATTGATACGCAGGGGGCTATGCAAATAAAAGCTAAATTTCCTCAAGGAGTTTTTGTTTATATTGTACCACCCTCCATTGATGAGTTGGCTTTCAGAATCAATAAGCGAGGTTCGGAGAGTCAGGAGTCAATTGAAAAACGACTGGGAAGTGTCCAGTATGAAATATCTTCAGCCTACGACTACAATTATGTTGTTGTGAATGATCAGGTAGAGGCGGCTACCGCAAAAATTGAAGCAATTATTAGTGCTGAAAAAAGCCGGGTCGAGCGGAATACTGACCGGATTGAGGCAATTAGTAATAGGTGCAGCGTCAGCTGACTAAAGGAGGATATAAAATGGTTGATCCATCGTTGGACGTTTTAGTTAAAAAGGTTGATAGCAAGTACACGCTAGTCGTTCTAGCTGCTAAAAGGGCGAGAGAAATTATGGATGGTGATCCAACTCGGGTAGAATGCAAATCTAATAAACCGGTTACGGTAGCGTTAGAGGAAGTTGCTCAGAATCAAGTATTATACGAGCGCACTAAAGTTGGGATAAAATAAAGGAGACTTATATGCTTTCCGGAAAAAGGATTGTTGTCGGAGTAACCGGTGGCATTGCCGCGTATAAAGCTGTGGATGTGGTCAGCCGTTTAAGAAAACTAGGAGCCGAAGTCCGAGTTATCATGACTCAGTCGGCTACGGAGTTTGTTACACCGCTGACCTTTCGCGAGTTAAGCGGTAATCCGGTGGTTTCCGATATGTGGACGGAACCAAAAACCTGGAATGTGGAACATATTGCTATTGCCACATGGGCTGATTTGTTTTTAATTGTGCCGGCTACAGCCAATATTATTGGCAAAATTGCTTCTGGTATTGCTGATGATATGCTTTCAACTACAGTTATGGCTACCAAAGCACAAGTTTTGTTATTTCCGGCGATGAATTCCAATATGTACAATAATCCAATTGTGACGGACAATTTGGCCAAATTATCGGCGCTCAGCTATCATATTCTTGAACCTGCGGCCGGTATGCTGGCTTGTGGCGTAGAAGGGGTTGGCCGGCTGCCTGAACCCGAAAAAATAGTGGCAAAGGTTATAGACCTTTTTACGGCTTCTTCCTGTTTGACCGGAAAAAAGATCGTGGTTACCGCAGCCGGTACACGCGAACCCATTGACCCGGTACGTTACATTGGTAACCGGTCCAGCGGTAAAATGGGGTACGCTATTGCCAGCGCGGCAGCTGCTAGAGGCGCTAATGTTGTATTAGTGTCCGGTCCATCCGGCTTACCCGAGCCTCAAGGAGTTTGCTTAAAAAAAGTAGTCACCGCGGAAGAAATGCGTCAAGCTGTATTAGCGGAATATAAAGATGCGGATGTAGTTATAAAAGCGGCAGCAGTTGCCGATTATCGTCCGTGTACTGTAAGCGGTGATAAGATAAAAAAGACGGAAGGTACATTAACTCTGGTTTTAGAGAAAACCGTTGATATATTAGCGGAACTGGGACAGCAGAAAAATAAACAAATTCTGGTCGGCTTTGCGGCTGAAACCCAAGATTTATTAGCGTATGCCGAAGAAAAATTACGTAAGAAGAATTTGGATATGATTATAGCAAATGATGTAACTTTACCTGGTGCAGGTTTTGATACGGATACCAATATAGTGCGTATCCTATATCGTGATGGTCGCCAGGAAGAGTTACCACAAATGCGTAAGGAAAGTCTCGCTGGAGTGCTGCTTGACAAAATAATGGAACTCATGTAATTTAATGATTGATTTTTTTAAAGGTATCGAGTACAATATTTACGATGAAATTACATAATGTGGCTCATCAAGAGTTGGTGGAGGGACTGGCCCGATGAAACCGCGGCAACCATCCGATAATTTTCGGAACGGTGCCAATTCCTGCGGGTAATCCCCGCAAGATGGGAGAGAAGCATTTCCTCCCTATGGGGGGATTTTTTATATCTGCTCAAAAAAACGTTTTGGAGACAGATATGAGTTTATGCTCTAAACAGGGCACGCTAATCATTTCACAGGAGGTAGTATTATGGTAAAAATGCGGAAATTGTTTACATCCGAATCGGTTACAGAAGGCCATCCGGATAAAATCGCTGACCAGATTTCGGATAGTGTACTTGACGCCATTATCGCTCATGATCCTACGGCTCGAGTAGCATGCGAAACACTTGTTACTACTGGGCTGGTTCATGTTGTAGGGGAAATAACGACGAATTGTTATGTTGAAATACCGAAAATCGTTCGGGAAACCATTAAGGAAATTGGCTATACCCGTGCGAAATTTGGTTTTGACGGTGAAACCTGCGGGGTATTAGTATCTATCGATGAGCAGTCGCCTGATATTGCTATGGGGGTTAATAAGGCTCTTGAAGCTAAGAAAGGTGAGATGGATGAAATAGATGCCATCGGTGCTGGGGACCAGGGCATGATGTTTGGTTATGCTACTAATGAAACACCGGAATATATGCCGCTGCCTATTTCTTTAGCGCACCGTCTGTCCCGTCAATTGTCGGAGGTACGGAAAAATAATACCCTAACTTACCTCAGGCCCGACGGTAAAACCCAAGTAACTGTAGAATACGAGAATGATAAACCTGTTCGGGTTGATGCCATAGTTATTTCCACTCAGCATGGTCCGGAAGTTTCTTTGGCTGATATTGAAAAGGATATGCTTGAACATGTAATAAAGCCCATTGTACCTGCTAACTTGTTGGATAAAGAAACTAAATACTATATTAATCCTACTGGGCGGTTTGTTGTTGGGGGCCCTCAAGGGGACGCTGGCTTAACAGGAAGAAAGATTATTGTAGATACTTATGGCGGAATGGCTCGCCATGGCGGCGGGGCTTTCTCCGGTAAAGATCCTACAAAGGTTGACCGTTCTGGCGCGTATGCAGCTCGTTATGTGGCAAAAAATGTTGTGGCCGCTGGTCTTGCCGATAAATGTGAAATTCAGTTGGCCTACGCTATAGGGGTTGCTCATCCTGTCTCGGTACTTGTTGAGACGTTTGGTACAGCTAAAGTCGAAGATTCCATGATTTCCAAACTGGTGCAGGAACATTTTGATTTGCGTCCGGCAGGAATTATAAAGATGTTGGATCTTAGAAAGCCTATATATAGGCAGACTGCGGCTTATGGTCATTTTGGACGCACCGACGTGGATCTTCCATGGGAACGGACAGATAAAGCAGAAATCTTACGCCGTGCCGCTAAACTTTAATGAAATAAGTCTGATGTGGTCATACTATCCCTGCGGAGCAAAACAAAAATAAGGGGTGGGTACACATGGGCGAAATCAGTAACAACAGGACCACGGTGTACAAAGTCGGCGGATTAAAAGGCGACCATTGCCGTGACCGGATTGAACATACTTTGGCGCATTTGCAAGGTATTACTTCTGCCCAAGTAGATTTGACCGGAAAAACGGTAAAAGTAGCCTATGACCCGTCTGTGATTGCCAACGGTTATATTGAAGAAACCCTCCAGACTTTGGGTTATTCTATCCAGGGTTAGGGGGGACAGATATGAGGCTTTGTTTCTCACCGTTGGATTTGCGCCGTGTCCGGCGGTTTCAAAGTGGACGCTTGGATACTTATAAATGGGAAATGACGAACTTTGACATGTATGAGGAATTTGGCAGGGATTATTTCTATCAAAAACGAATATAAGTGTAAGCGAAAGGGACTTTGCTAAGTCCCTTTTCTTTGTATAACGGTAGGTATAACATTATGCAGCGTATAGCAGAAATTATCATTAATTTACCAGTAAAAAGTATAAACAAACCCTTTACGTATCTCATTCCGGAGGAAATGGAAGAAGTTGATGTCGGCTGGCGGGTATTGGTTCCTTTTGGGGGCCGGAGAGTCGAAGGATTTGTAGCCAGTATAACGGAAGGCTCTGGCGAGGGACTAAAGCATATTATTGAACTGCTTGACGAGGAATGTTGGTTTACTGTGCATATGATGGCGGTTGCCGTATGGATTAGTGAATTTTATCTGTGTACTCTGGCGGAAGCTATGCGTCTTTTTATTCCGGGGAAGTCGGGTATAAAATCCGAAGTATTATACCGATCATTGCCTGAAAATCAATTAGGGCCAGAGTGTGCAGAATCCGAACGACAGCTCTATGAGTATCTTTTAGAGAAAGGTCCTCAAACGTCGGCTTCTTTAATTAGTGTTTTTGGCAGCCATACTGAGAAGCTGATACGCCGACTTATTGCAAACGGCAATTTAGAACGCCAGTCTTTAGTCCGAAAAAGAGCGCAGGCGCAGTATGAGGTGTACTGGTATGTAGCGGATCTGGAAGCGGTCAGCAGTCTTGAGCAAGAATTAGCGAGAAAACCTGCTCAGCGCCGGTTGCTTGAGATATTGCAAAATCAAAAGAAGCTTACAACAAGTGAACTGGCTCAACTTAAAATTAGCCGTGATGTCGTAAAAGCGTTAGCGGGGCGCGGCATAATAGCTTCCGGTAAAAGCCGGGTGGTACGCGATAGTTATAGTCAGTTTGCTGCGATTAATCATGCAGTATCTCTGACACAGGATCAGCAGCAGGTGCTTGATAAAATCAAGCCTGCCATTGACGGTGGTTATTATCAATGCTTTTTGTTGCATGGTGTTACCGGCAGTGGAAAAACACAGGTATATATTGAAGCGGCTGCGGCGGCCCGTAAAGTCGGGCGGCAAGTAGTGGTGCTGGTGCCTGAAATTGCACTTACCGGCCAAATTGTAGAGCGGTTCAAAGAGTGGTTTGGTGATGATGTTGCCGTTTTGCACAGTAAGCTGTCGGTAGGCGAGCGGTTTGACACTTGGCAAAGGTTGCAGTCGGGTTCAGTGGGTATTGCTATCGGCGCACGTTCAGCTGTGTTTGCCCCCGTGGCAGAGCCAGGGCTCTTTATATTGGACGAAGAACATGAGTTTACTTATAAACAGGAAGAAGCACCTCATTACCATGCGCGTCAAGTGGCCATCAAACGGGCGGAATTGTCTGGAGCAGCCGTTATTTTGGGCAGCGCGACTCCCTCTATGGAAACCTATTTTCAGGCGCAAAACGGAACCTATGAGCTGCTTTCTCTTTCCACGCGAATTGACGGGGCGTTTTTGCCCGAAGTTAATATTGTCGATATGCGGGAAGAACTAAAAGCAGGACGGCGCAGTGTTATTTCGGCTCCGCTTAGGGATCTCTTGATCGAAACAATAGCGCGGGGTGAGCAAGCCATTATCGTACTTAACCGCCGCGGCTATGCTACCTTTGTCATGTGCCGTGAGTGCGGGCATGTTATGACCTGTAATCGTTGTGCAGTCTCTTTAGTATATCATCATGCAGGGGCGGTACTTCGCTGTCATTACTGCCAGTCTCATCAGCCTGTCCCGGATGTTTGCCCCTCGTGTCAAAGCCGTTATATTCGCTTTTTTGGCACGGGGACGCAAAAGGTAGAAGAAGAACTGGCTCAAATTCTTCCTAGTGCTCGCATTGTTCGTATGGATCAGGATACTACCGGCAGTAAAACCGCTCATCAGCGTATTTTACATTCTTTTGCGGTCGGTGATTATGATATATTACTAGGCACACAAATGGTTGCCAAAGGGCATGACTTTCAAAATGTCACTGCCGTAGGTATTATTTCGGCGGATACGGCCCTTAATTTACCGGACTTTCGGGCTGCTGAGAAAACTTTCGCGCTTCTGACGCAGGCTGCCGGAAGAGCAGGAAGGGGGAATAAACCCGGGCGCGTTGTGGTTCAAACTTATAGTGCCGATCACTATGCTATAACTGCCGGTGCAAAACATGACTATGCTGATTTTTACCAGTGCGAACTAAAATTGAGGCGGGAACTGGGGTATCCACCGTATAACCGGATAATCAAAATTACGGTTCAGGGGACCTCCGAGGCGAAAGCCCGTCGCCTGGCAGAAGACACCGCGTCGTTATTGAACAGGATTGATAGCCAGGGAGAAATTATTGGGCCGTTTCCTGCGCCAGTTGCCAAAATCAGTGAGGTATACCGGATGCATATTCTTGTAAAAACTTTGGATATTGTGGCTACCGCCAACGCTATCCATCAAACTGGAATTGGGCAAAAAGGCGATATTTCCATAGATGTGGATCCGCTACAAGTTTTATAGCTCAATTCTGGGGGAAAGGTGATTTTTTATAGTGTTTATGCTAGAATGGGGAACAAAGGGAGGATGTTGAATGGCAGTGTTGGAAATTAGAAAAGCCGGGGATAAGATATTGAAAGAGCCGGCAGCGCCCGTCGCCAAATTAGACAAAAGAATCAGGCGTTTGCTGGATGACATGGCGCAGACTATGTATGACGCTGACGGTGTTGGTCTTGCAGCACCTCAAGTAGGGGTATCAAGCCGTATTGTGGTTATTGATGTCGGTGATGGTTTAATCGAACTTATTAACCCGGTAATAACGGAGACTAAGGGATGCATGATCGGTCAGGAAGGGTGTCTTAGCGTTCCCGGGGTAATGGGGGAAGTAGAACGTTATGCGGAAGTTGCTGTGGAGGCACTTGACCGTTATGGTAAAAAAATCAAAGTGGTAGGCGCGGAAATGTTAGCGCGGGCCTTACAACATGAGATAGATCATTTAGAAGGCATTTTGTTTATTGAACGGGCAAATACTATATCTACTCAGGTGCAACGATGAAAAATTTGCGGGTTGTATATATGGGAACTCCTGATTTTGCCGTGCCCTGCCTTGAAAGGCTGGTAAGTGAGGGGTATCAAATTGCTGCAGTAGTTACGCAGCCGGATCGTCCTAAAGGCAGGGGGCGGAAATTAACCCCCTCGCCGGTTAAAGAAACGGCACTAAAGCATAATCTTCCGGTTTGGCAGCCAGAAAAGGTAAAGACACCGGAGTTTGTCGCTCAATTAGAAGCACTCAACCCTGATGTTATTATCGTTGTTGCTTTTGGCCAGCTACTTTCGCCGCAAATTTTAGTTATTCCCGAATATGGATGCATTAACGTTCATGCGTCGCTGTTACCTAAGTATCGGGGGGCGGCGCCGATTCATTGGGCGGTAATTAACGGAGAAACCGAGACTGGGGTTGCAACGATGTATATGGATGCCGGGCTGGATACCGGGGATGTTATATTAGAACGTACCGTTTCTATTGATCCTGAGGAAACTACCGGTCAATTATATGAAAGACTTAGGCTGATTGGTGCCGATTTGCTAGTTCAAACCCTTGGTAAAGTAGCTACGAAAACCGTTACAAGAACACCGCAGGACAATAATCGGGCTACGTATGCTAAGTTGCTCACCCGGGATATAGAAGGTATTAACTGGCGGTATTCTGCACAGCAAATACATAACTTGATTCGCGGTCTAAATCCATGGCCGGGTGCTTATTGTGAGCATAGCGGCAAAATCTTAAAAATATGGCGGTCGAAGGTAAGTCGTTCATCTGGGAGCTTTGGACAATGTGGACAGGTTTTGTCAATAAGCGAAACTGGCTGCCAGATAGCTACTTCTGACGGCATTATCGAGTTGCTGGAAGTTCAGCCGGAAAGTAAGAAGCGAATGACTGCCGGTGAATATGTACGGGGGTATGGCATGAATGTCGGGGAAATACTGGGCTAAAGGGGAAGCTTTTATTGCTGCGGTGCAACGTCCGCAGAAACGCTTATTTTTATTGCTTATTTTGATAAGTATAGTTGTAGCTGGTCTTTCCGGATATGGCTTATGGATGGTTGCTTTTCCGGGATTGTCCAATATTAGCGAGTATTTGCCTATTCTGGTAGGAAGCCTTTTAGCGTTAGTCTTATTCATTATCGCGATAGGCTTTTTGGGAATAATTACGGCTTTATTTGGATTACCAACTCCTCCCGTTTTTTTAGGATTGGCTTGGTCGGCAATCAATCTGTTTTTTCCGTTGTCAATACAAATTGCTAAGATATTTGACATCGAAAAAGAACAAGTTGAACGATCTTTTATAGAAGTCAGCAATCATTTGGTTCGCAAAAAAAACATTAAAGTTAAACCTGAGAAACTACTTATTTTGTCGCCGCATTGTATTCAAAAGGAAAGCTGCCCACACAAAATTACTCGTGATACCGCCAATTGTAAACAATGCGGGCAGTGTCCGGTCGGCAGTTTAGTAGCTTTAGCAAAAGTGTATGGTGTGAATTTGGCGGTGGTAACAGGAGGCACACTGGCCAGAAAGGCGGTAAAGGCACTTCGGCCCGGAGCTGTGCTGGCGATAGCCTGTGAACGGGATTTGACCAGCGGAATTCAAGATGTTTTCCCGTTGCCGGCGGTAGGAATCTTAAATCAACGGCCAGAAGGCCCTTGTTGTAATACCGTGGTAGATTTGGACAAAGTGGAAAAAGCCATTACTGATTTTTTGCGATAGGACGGGCTATTTTGATAGATAAATTTGAGGTGGATGCATGGCGAAGAATACTAGCGCACGGGAAGTGGCGCTTGATATAATCGGTGAAGTGGTAACGGAAGGAGCGTATGCCAATATTGCTCTAGCCCGGAAGTTAACCAGACAACGGCTTGGCGATCAGGACCGGCGTTTTGTCACGGAGCTGGTATACGGCACGGTTAAGGCGGGTCATACGATAGACTGGATACTCGGTCATTACTGTAGCCGGCCTCTTACTAAAATTCCGGCCGTAATCAGGAACATTCTGCGTATGGGAATATACCAGGTGTTTTTTTTGTCTAAAGTTCCGGTATCGGCGGCATGCAACGAAGCAGTAGAACTTGCCAAAAAGTATGGACATGCAGGAACGGTTAAATTCGTTAATGCGGTGCTCAGGAATGCCGCCCGGAATAAGGAAAAAGCCGTTTACCCAGATAAAGATAAGAAGCCAGTAGAGTACTTGGCGCTTAAATACTTCCATCCAACATGGATGGTTGCGAGATGGCTGAACCGGTTAGGGTTCGAGCAAACAGAAGCACTATTAGAGTATAACAACGATACGCCGCCTCTATCGGTACGTACCAATACGCTGAAACTTACACGGGAAGCATTATTGGATAAACTTAAGGAAGAGGGCGTAACTGCTGAACCGTCGGCGTGGACACCGGAAGGGATAATTTGCCACGAGTATCCCGCTTTGGCGAATCTTAATACATTAAAAGAAGGGCAGATGCAGGTACAGGACGAAAGCTCCATGTTGGTGGCGCATGTGCTTTCACCGCAGCCGGGAGAATTTATTATTGACGCCTGTGGTGCTCCAGGGGGCAAAAGTACTCATATTGCGGCGCTTATGGGCAACCGGGGCAGGGTTGTTTCCGGTGATATTTACAAGCATAAACTTGAAATTACCCAAGCTAATGCTGAACGTCTTGGGATTTCTATAATTGAAACGAAAGAAATGGATGCTACCAAGTTGGATATCCATTTTGCCGGTCAAGCCGACCGGGTATTGGTGGATGCTCCTTGTTCCGGGCTGGGGGTTCTACGGCGTAAGCCTGACTCTAGGTGGCGAAAAACTGAAACTATGCTGCTAGAACTGCCGAAACTGCAAAGCGCCATTTTGACTAGTGCCGCTGCATGTGTAAAACCGGGCGGTGTGCTGGTTTACAGCACGTGTACAACTGAACCGGAGGAAAACCAGCAAGTGGTAGAAGCCTTCTTACAGAACAACGGTAATTTTACTTTACAATCGATCGGCGAGTTGCTGCCGCAAAAGAAAGGCGATATAATGCTTCAACTTTGGCCGCATCTAGACGGTGTTGATGGTTTTTTCATTGCACGGATGGTAAAAGACGGCGGAGGAGTCCAGCGTGGAAAAGACTAACTTATGCGGTATGTTTGTGGAAGAAATTATAGCAGCGGTAGCCCCGCTGGGGTTGGAAAAATACCGTGGACGTCAATTGGCTGAATGGATATACCAGCGTTATGCGACTGATTTCGCCGGTATGACTAATTTGCCTATGGATAAGCGTATCCTGCTAGAAGAACATTTTTCTGTTGAGTCGGTTACCCTGGCGGCCCAAGAGGAGGCAGCAGATGGTACCACGAAATATCTGTTGGCACTAGAAGATGGTTTGGCGGTAGAAACTGTACTTATGCCGCATAAGTATGGCAATAGTGTTTGCGTCTCCACTCAGGTCGGCTGTGGCATGGGCTGCGTTTTTTGCGCATCAACTCTTCATGGTGTGGTTCGTAACTTGACCGTTGGAGAAATTTTGGCTCAGGTATTATATGTGAATCAGATGCTGAGCATAAAAAATGAAAAAGTGGATTCGGTTGTCATTATGGGATCGGGTGAGCCTTTGGCGAACTATGAACAGGTGCTTAATTTTATTCGTCTATGCCATGAACCATACTCTATGAACATGAGTTACCGTAGTTTTACCTTATCCACTGCGGGGCTTGTTCCGGGAATTGACCGTCTGGCGGGAGAGGGTATCCCGGTAACATTGGCGATTTCTCTTCATGCGCCGAGTAATGATGTTCGCTCTCGTTTAATGCCTATCAATCAGACTTACCCTATAGAAACCGTATTTGCCGCTGCAGACCGTTATGCAAGTGCAAGCGGGCGGAGGGTTACTTATGAATACACGTTAATTGCAGGTATCAATGATTCCGAGGAGCAAGCAAAGGAGCTTGCCCGGTTACTAAAATACAGGCTGGCTAACGTTAACCTCATTCCGGTGAATCCGGTTCCAGAACGCGGTTTATTCCGTCCAGAGAAAGAGAAAATTCAACGATTTTTACAGATTCTTCAAGCCGCTAAAATCACGGCAACGGTACGCAGGGAAATGGGAACCGAAATTCGGGCGGCCTGTGGTCAGCTCCGGCATAAAGTATTAAACGGGAAATCGTCATAGAAGATAAAAGCCAGAAATTTTGCTATTCCTGGCTTTTTGTATAGCAACAGCTACACCGGGTTACTGCTAGAAGGAATTACCTATATAAAATTCCAGAGAAGCGCGTAACATTATAAAGACAGGAAAACTTTTTGTACTACATAACGCTGAAAGGAATCCGAAACTATATGCAGAAACTTGATCGAAGCTTTTTTAGAGGTATGTGGAAACTGACCAAGCTATACTGGCAATCAACGGAAAAGTGGCGGGCCTTGTTGCTTTTGGTAGCCATTATAATCTTAGCATTAGGGCATGTGTATATGCTGGTTTTATTTAACGAGTGGTATAATGAGTTTTACAGTGCTCTGCAAAATTATGATAAAACAGGAGCACTTAGCTCAATTGGGCGTTTTTTTATCTTGGCAGTGATATATATAATTATTCAGGTGTATGAAATTTATTTAAGGCAAATGCTTGAGATTAAATGGCGTAACTGGTTAACTCGCTATTATCTTAAGCAATGGCTGAGTAAACAGGCGTATTATATGATGCAGGTGTTTTATCCCGGCGCGGATAATCCGGATCAGCGTATTAGTGAAGATATTCGGTCATTTGTGTCTCTAACATTAGGGTTATCATTGGGTCTTTTGAGGGCGACGGTAACCCTAATATCTTTTATTATCATACTCTGGAATTTATCAGGGGTGCTTACCGTGCCTTTTCAGGGGCATGAGTATGCCATTCCCGGTTATATGGTGTGGCTTTCATTGGTATATTCTGCTGTTGGAACGTGGTTAACTGTTAAAATCGGCTGGCCACTTGTAGGACTCAATTTTGATCAACAGCGTTATGAGGCAAATTTCCGATTTAATCTGGTTCGGATAAGAGAAAATAGTGAAAGTATTGCGTTGTATAGTGGTGAACCGAGGGAAGAGCAAGGGTTAGTTAATCGCTTTTCTCAGGTGGTAGCAAATTATTGGCAACTGATAAAGCGCCAAAAAAAACTGACTTGGTTTACTGCAGGCTATGGTCAACTTGCCGCTATTTTTCCACTTCTGATTGCTATGCCGCGCTATTTTTCAAAGCAAATTGCCTTGGGCGGATTACTTCAGACTGTTTCAGCCTTCAGACAAGTACAGGATGCCTTATCCTTTTTTGTGGACAACTATTCGACGCTGGCGGAATGGCAGGCTGTAGTCAACCGTTTGCTGGGCTTTATAGAGAATGTAGATAAAGTCCAAGCCGTTTCACATGAGAAACAATTGAAAACTGGTAATGGTTCCGAGAACACTATGACTGTTGCCGGTTTAGATGTATTACTACCTGATGGCGAGAGCCTGCTGCAGGGATTGACTTTTACGTTGAAAAAAGGGGAGGACCTTTTAATTACGGGTCCGTCCGGCAGTGGTAAGAGTACACTCCTTAGAGCACTTGCCGGTATATGGCCTTTTTGCCATGGTACCATGCAGTTACCAACCCCTTATTCGGTCATGTTTTCACCGCAAAAGCCTTATTTACCGTTAGGATCGCTGCGTGATAGTTTGCTGTATCCGACTGTTGGAAAAGTAGTAGACGATTGTATTTTAGAAAACGTTTTAATTCGGTGTAAATTGAATCATTTAGCCGGACAACTTGATCGGAGCGAAAACTGGTCTCATATTTTATCGCTTGGTGAGCAACAGCGTATTGCTTTCGCGCGTGCGCTAATAATGCGTCCTGATTGGCTGTTTCTGGATGAAGCAACTTCTGGTCTGGATGAAGATTTGGAGTTGACGATGTATCAGTTAGTCAGCCAGGAATTACAGGATACGACGGTGATAAGTGTCGGGCACCGAACCACTCTTACCGGGTGCCATAGCTTGAAGCTTACTATTCTAGAGAAGGGACGCTGGCAGATTGTGCCGATAACAGAAAAACGGTAGTTGTAGGTTAGTGTTTTGGCAATTATAGAGAAGAAAGGAATAGTGCATATGTTTGATTTTTCCAATATAAGACTGGAGAAACTGGTCATTCATAAAGTAGGTAATAAATTGCATGAAGAAGGGATGGGCTTGTCCCAAGAGCTTTATCCGCTAGAGGATGGTAATGTTGAAGAACTGCTCCTAAAATATTTTCTGTCCCCATTCAAGGAAAAGGTTTTGTATAAGCTGCATCATCAAACGGACATTCATTTAAACGAGGTATATTCCTACGTCAGTGCCGCGTTTATTCGCCCGGACACCTTCTACGAACAGTCTGTTAATATGGCAAAACATTTGTACGAACAAGCTACCCACCCGAAAATTCGTGGCGGTGAATTTTATATGGCCTACTTTTCTGGTTGTACCATACAGGATCAGATGGTGGACGCCATCGGAATGTTCAAAACTGAACGAAAAGAAAATTATCTAAAGATTATTGAGAGACAGAAGGGCGTAGTTGTCGGAATGGATACCGGCATTAATATCAAAAAACTTGATAAAGGCTGTATTATTTTTAATAGTGAGTCGATGAATGGCTATCGGGTCGCAGTAGTTGATAGTGCCAGTGATAATGAGGCCGTTTATTGGAAAGATGAATTTCTGCGTGTGACTCATGTCGAGGATGAGTATTTTTATACACAAAACCAGCTTAATTTGTGCCGTGATTTTGCTCAGAGCGTCTATGGCCCGTTATATCAGGCTGATAAAAAAGACCAAGTTATGTTTATAAATGAAGCTGTTGCCTATTTCGACTCTAATCAAAGCTATAATGTTGAGGACTTTACTAAGAGTGTTTTGAAAGAACCTGAACTCATTGAAGAATTCAAGACTTATAAAGAATGCTATGAAACCAACCAGGGCCTTGCGTCCATCTCTGAATTTGACATATCCGGGCATGCGGTAAAGTCCGTAAAACGTAAACTCAAGAATTTAATTAAATTAGACACGGATATAGAAATTAAACTAAAAGTTGCCGGAGGCGAGGGTGGTCAGCAAGAGTTTATTGAGAGGGGCTATGATGAAAAAAAAGGTATGCATTTTTACAAAGTTTTCTTTAACCATGAAGAATAAAGTTTTATGCAAAAAAATTTATTAAAGTGTTATAAAAGAAGGAGAAAAGCGTCAGAATATAATACATATTAATAGCAGGAGAGTGGTAATATGTCAGTAAAAAATGCTATGACTGCTGATTTTTTGCGTTCTGCATATGGGGGCGAATCCGCGGCACATATGCGCTATCTAATTTGGGGCGATGATGCCGAAAAGCACAAGAAACCGAACATCGCCCGGTTGTTTCGGGCCATAGCCTATGCTGAACAAGCGCATGCGACAAATCATTTTAATGAACTTAGGGCTATAGCCGGTGATGCAACCGTTACAGCGGGGGCGGTATTCGGCCTTGGAACACTTGTGGAAAATCTGCAAGGGGCCATCGACGGAGAATTGCATGAAGTTGATCAAATGTATCCTGTTTACTTACATACAGCGCAATTTCAAAAAGAAAACGGCGCGGAAAAAGCTTTTCAATATGCGCTGGAAGCTGAAAAAATTCATACCGAAATGTTTAAAAAAGCCCAGGATGCTGCTAAGAAAAATGAGGATCTGCGTTTAGGCGATGTTTACGTCTGTCCAATCTGCGGTCATACCGGAGAAGGGGAAGCTCCTGATTCTTGTCCAGTATGCGGAGTAAAAAAGGAGCTATTTAAAATCTTTACGGCTAAGTAAATATGAATAAAAAAAGGCTGTTTTCAATTTTGTTGAAAACAGCCTTTTACTACCTGAGCAGCTAATGGGAAAGTTCCACACTATGATTAAGATTGGGAGATATAACTACTCTGCCATCTGTAGTGATAAAGACAGCTTCTACTCCGGGAAAAGCATGTAATGCGGCCATTGCCTTATCTAAACCTAAAACCATAAAGCCGGAACTGGCTACATCGCCGGATACATAACTATCGGATGAGGTATATACCAGAGTAACACTGGCTAACTCGGTTGGTTGCCTGCCTGTTCGGGGATCAATGATATGGGCATAGCAAATATTATCTTTAACGAAAAAGCGCTGATAATCTCCTGATGTTTGCGAGGTATTCCAAGGAGATAAGGAAAATTTTGCGATCACCTTTTCTGAATCGCGTGGGTCTTGTACTCCGATTCGCCAAGGAGTGTCGTCGGGTTTATTTCCCACTACTTCAATGTCGCCACCGGCATTAATAAGTGCAGAGGTTATCCCATACTCCCGTAACACGCTAGCGGATTTATTTAAGGCATAATCTTTAGCCACGCCGCCTAAATCTAGCTTCATACCAGGCAGGGGAAGAAAAATGGTATTTTTAGCAGTATCAACTTGGATTTTCCGGTAATCCACAAGCGGCAGTACCTTGTCAATTTCTTGCTGTGTTGGGACAAAATTACTTTTATGTCCTATTCCCCATAGTTCAGTGAGCGGTCCTATTGAAATATCAAAAGCACCTTCGGTTTTTTCAGATATTTCATGAGCCAGAGTAACCATCTCTATAAGCTCGGCATCCACTTCAACGGGACGTACTCCTGCCATTTGATTAATTTTTGATACTTGGCTCTCGGGATTAAAGTGGTCACTGAGTTTTTGAATACGTTTAAATTCTTCGAACGCTGCTTTGACTCCAGCTTCCCGGTTAGGACCATATGCGGTAATCTCAATAATGGTATCCATGAGAAATTGGGTTTCTTTATAAGGTTTATTCGTAAAATATGATGAAGGCGCGCAGCCAATAATGAATAGTATTAGGACTAAAAAAACGAGAGAGAGTAGGATGCGTATTAGTTTCATCGAGTATCAAGCCTCCAAAACGTGTATGACAGTCTGTTATTTATTATACCGGAATTTTAAAAAAACAGCTAATAAAAGCAGGAATATTTTCGGGATTATAGAAATATTTATTATCAAAAGATAATTATAGTTATTTATAGGAGGTGTATTATGAAAAACACATTTTTAGAGGCCGTAAAAGATCGGCGGAGCTATTATGCCATTAATAAAGAGGTGGCTATTTCAGATGAATGTATACTTGAGATCATTAATCATGCCGTATTCTACGCACCTTCGGCTTTTAATTCGCAAAGTGCACGGATTGTTATCCTGTTAGGCAGTCAGCACGAAACTTTGTGGAATATCGCCAAGGATACCTTGAAAAAAATAATAGACCCGAATCGCTTTGCGGTAACAGAAGAAAAAATTAATGGATTTGCCAATGGCTATGGAACAGTGCTCTTTTTTGAGAATATGGCAACTGTGCAAAAATTACAGAATGAGTTTTCTTTGTATAAGGATAATTTCCCGATTTGGTCGCACCATGCTTCAGGTATGCTTCAATATATTGTCTGGACTGCGATGGAATCGGAAGGGTTGGGAGCTTCTCTTCAGCACTATAATCCGCTTATAGACGATGAGGTAAAGAAAACCTGGAATGTACCGGCGGACTATAAACTAATTGCTCAAATGCCGTTTGGAAACCCGGTAAAAATACCGGAGGAAAAAGAACACATTCCTGTTAGCGAGCGAGTAAAACTTTATAAGTAGTCTCGTAAATCCGGTATATTTTTTATTGACAAAATAGGCCGATACTTTTATAATAAAGTCAATGGTAATTAGTAGTCGATGAGGACTTCCTTAGAAAGGAAGTTCTTAACGTTTATTGGACTAATTTCCTTACTTCTTGACTGCATTCCACTATTTAATTGAAATAGTCAGGCAGAATAGCTGTTCTGAATATGCAATAAGGCGTTCTAGTAAAGGGTAATACCCTGATGGACCCTAAGATAGCTGGAAGGTTGACCTAAAAAATAAGTGTGGCAAAGGCGCCATGAAATGCAGTGATCAATACTGTTTATTCATGATGCCTTTCTTTATTTATACTTATTATGGGGAGAAAAGAAGGTATGGGAATGCTGCCGGTAACGTTAATCCAAATGGCTGCATAGTTTCCGAAATGCTGGACATAAGACAGCGTTATTCCGTGCTCCTTTGGTGGTAAGGGTATTGTCAGGTGAAACAGTAATTAGTAATCCAGGTTTATTTTAGTAACACGACAGGATAATTTGAAATTATGTGTAATAAAATTATTGTGTTGTGTTATGATAATTGGCGAGAGGTGAAGAATTGTGACAAAGGATTTGTTGTATTTCATTCCGGCGGCGCTGCACACTGAAGAAAATCTGGTGCATATATTAACGAGCCGTCCTGAAATTAGGTTTGTATCGTTGGTAGGCATTGATTTAGCGGGCAACGATACTGACGAAAAAATCCCAGTTAGTGTGTTCCTGAAAAATATCGAGAAATTCCTTCTTGGTGGTGCGGTTGAAACCGACGGTTCATCGGTAGTACTCACTGGCGTTGCGACTTTGAATAACGCTAAGGTTGATATGCTGGTTGACTCCAATGTTAATTGGTTTGTTGATTACAATTACGACAACATTGATGAAGAGTCTGGTAAACCGGTTGGAACATTGCGCATTCCCGCGTTTCTGGTACATAAAGGCATCCGCGTAGATTCTCGTTCCATCTTGGCCCAAAGTATGGACTATGTTAAAAACGAAATTATAAGCCTATTGAAGAAGAATCCGAAGGTAGCCGGCTTAGAACATCTGTCTGTTGCTGAGATTGATGATGTTGTCTTTACAGTGGGAACCGAGCTGGAATTCTGGGTGAAAACCCCGGATGAAACTGCTGAAGTGGAAGAACTTTCTTCTACACAGGTTATGCAGGAAAATTACTGGGCACGTACTCGTGGCCAAGTTCGGACTGCATTGGAACAATCCCTTGAAACGCTTGGACAATATGGTATTGAACCGGAAATGGGTCATAAAGAAGTGGGTGGACTAAAGGCGCGTATTGGTAACAGCGGCAATCTGGCGCATGTTGTAGAACAGATGGAAATTGACTGGAAGTTTTCTGACGCTATGCAGGCTGCGGACAATGAACTTCAAGCACGTATTCTTATCAAAGAAGTATTCCGTGCTAATGGCTTTGAAGTATCGTTTAAAGCAAAACCCATTATTGGCGTTGCTGGCAATGGTGAACATACTCATGTTGGTATTGCTGCTAGACTGAAGTCAGGTAAACTGGTTAACCTGTTTGCGCCTACCGACTTGAAACAAGACTTCTTAAGTGCTATTGGTTTCGGTGCAATCATGGGCTTACTTAAGAATTATGAAGTGGTTAATCCGTTTGTTTCGGCAACGAACGACTCGTTTAATCGTCTTAAACCTGGTTTTGAAGCCCCGGTTTGTATTGTAACTTCGTTGGGTCATAGTCCAGCTGTTCCGTCCCGTAACCGGACCATTCTTGCTGGTTTGGTTCGTGATTCGCAGAATCCGTTGGCAACCCGTTTTGAAGTACGCGCTCCGAATCCGTTTACCAATACGTATGTTGCGGTTTCTGCATTTTACTTGGCTATGCTGGACGGCATTAAGGCTGCCGTAACTTCAGGGAAAAATACTAAGGAACTGGACGCTGAACTGTCGAAAGAAGCAGGTACTCTAGGCTTCTACTTAGAAAAAGATCGTGCATATCGCAGTGAACATGATGTTTTCGAAGATTATACGGATGAACAACGCGATCGTATGTTTGGCAAACCTCCGGCAACTGTCTGGGAAAACATGCAAGGTATTGCTAATCATCCCGATAAAGTAGCGGTTTTGACTGCTGGTAATGTTTTCCGCAAAGAACTGATTGATGCGTTTGTTGCAGGGGCACAATTAAGATGGACCACTGAGTTGGTAAATCGCATTATTGCTGAAAACTGCGAATTGGTAAACGAATGCAAACGTATCCATACCGTAGCCAGTGATTATGACGATGCTGTATGGGCAAAAGTTAGTGATTTGAGGGTTTACTTGGCGAAAGATACAATGAAAGCCAAGAGCTTATTTACTCGCATCCGCGAAGCTGTCCAAACTGGTGATTACAAAACCGCTTCTGCTTTGCAGGTAGAAATGGGCAAAAAGGTTGACGAACTTAAAGATATTTACGCTCAATATAGCCGGAATATTTTAGTCGACTAACTATCACTAAAAAATAACCCACACCGATGAAGACGGTGTGGGTTATTTTATTTTAGTGGAAATGACTTGAAAACTTATATAAATTAGGATAAAATTAATAATAGGAAATTTGGTGAGGTGGATTATGGATTTTATTGATTTAAAAATTGTTGATATTTTGCAGAATGACGGTCGCATTACAATGAAAGAACTGGGACAGCGTGTGGGCCTTACTAGTCCGGCAACCATTGAAAGGGTTAAAAAACTGGAGGAAGCGGGAATTATTGACGGCTATAAAGCCATCATTAACACGAAGTTGGCTGGCTTACCAATTCGTGTTTTTATTCAACTGGCTGCTGGTAATACTTCACCTTCATTGATTTCCGATTTTGCGCAAAAGCACAGAAATATTGTTAATTGCCACCGGGTAGCCGGTGCCGTTACCCATCTTGTGGAAGCGGTGTTGCCAAATATGAGGGAACTCGAAAGTCTTCTGGATGAAATATCTTCTTTGGGAGTAGCTCAGCCGTTTATTGTGCTAGCATCGCCGGTAGTTGAAAAAGCGCTTGTTTTGCCTTAGAGAGTATAGCAGAATTATTAGGGAATTATAAGGAATACTACAAGTGGGCTGGCCGTTAAGTTGATTAGAAGTGGTAAAGTAAGAAGTGCTGAATTATGGAAAGATTGAAAGCAGGCTTTTGAGTAAGAGGGAACAAATTTTTAACGGCTAATGAATGAAGAAGTGAATCATGAAGAAGGCTTTTTGAATATATTTAACAAGATAAATGAACGGAAAGAGGCTCATATGAAAGAGGACCTCTTTAGAAAAACAGAGGCATGTAGTCGCAACTGACAGTGGACACCTGGAAATAATTCAAGGGGGTTGTAGGGGATGGAAGCGAGGCTTGTGCTGTATAACCTGGAATCCTGTCAGGAGTGTCGAAGTATTCGGGAAATGCTGGCGCAACTTGGTTTAACCTATGTATGTGTAAATGTAAGCGGTAGTAAAAAGAATCGCCCGGAGGTTTTTCTTGCTTCTGGTCAATATGGTGTACCTGTTTTAATTGATGCTCATAAAGTAATGACAGCTGAGGATAATATATTAGAGTATTTGGTGGAACATTATTCCCATAACCCAGTTCGGCCTGTTAAATATTAATATGCAAGAGCTAGTTATACTTCTTGCTATTTTCAGGAAATTTTGTACAATATAATATATATGAGTTAATGTTGACTAAATTTTGCAAAGTTTGCGCATATGGAATTCACTTAAGTTATACTTTCGTACGACAGGAGGATGACAAAGTGCCCAAACGAAGTAAGCGTAGTAAGCAAAAAATGGAAGTGGAAAATACTAATAAAACGGCGTTATTGATTGGAGGGGTGATTGCTGCCCTTGCTCTACTATTATGTATAGTATCGTTTTTATTTTAAATAAGCGCCGGTTGGCGTTTTTCTTTTAAAAAACCGGAAAGTGCGTGGATTTGAGGATGGATGAGGTTGGGGGGGATTTGTTTGGATAAACAGTGGATAATGGATGCTATATCTAATTTTGCCAAAATAGGCATGGGGCAGCAGGGTGTTACTAGGTTGGCTTTTAGTGAGGAAGAGCGGGACGCCAAAGAATATGCAGCGGACTTAATGCGGCAGGCAGGATTAAATGTTCATGTAGATGCTGTGGGTAATGTATTCGGAAGACTGGAAGGAACTGACCACCGGGGCAAAGTTGTTATGACGGGTTCGCATGTGGATACCCCCCCTAACGGAGGAAAATTTGATGGTGTAGTTGGTGTTGTGGCTGGGTTGGCGGCAATTGAGGAGCTAAAGTCGCGAGGTCCTTTGACTTATCCCGTTGAATTGGTAGTTTTTAGTGCCGAGGAATCAAGCCGGTTTGGCTATGCAACACTGGGAAGCAAAGTTATGACAGGACGGGCTAAACTGGCAGCTTGGAACAGAATTAAGGATGAGTCCGGCATTTCGCTTGTGGAAGCATTCCGGAAATTAGGGTATAGTTTTGATGATATACGAGATTCCATTCGAAGCAGTGAAGAAATAAAAGCTTTTGTTGAGCTCCATATCGAAGGCGGTCCATACTTGGAACGAACCAAGCATAATATCGGTATTGTAGAAACAATTGCGGCACCTACAAGACTACGTATTGTTGTGGAAGGAAATGCAGCCCATTCAGGTTCGACACCGATGGACGAACGCCAGGATGCTTTGGTAAGCGCCGCTATGATTGTGCTCGCTGTACAGGAAATAGGGATGAAACATATGCATCAGGGGATTGTAGGAACGGTAGGTTTGTTTAAGGTGTATCCTAATGCTATGAATGTAGTGCCTGGCCGTGTGGAAATGGGAGTTGATATTCGGGGAACTGATCATGCAAGTATTGTTGATACGCTTCAAGATATCAAGGATGCTATCAGTACTATTGCCGATGGTCAGGAAACTCCCGTTTCCATAGAGGTTATGGTATCGGAAATGCCGGTGGAAATGGATGAGCGTATAGTTTCCACTATCGAAGGGGTTTGTAAGAGATTACATGTATCATCTATGCGAATGCACAGTCGTGCAGGGCATGACGCCATGAATATGGCGAAAATGGTTCCTTCTGGTTTGATCTTTATTCCTTGCCATGAGGGAATCAGTCATAATATTGAAGAGTATGCTGATGTTGCGGATATCTATAACGGAGCGAAGGTACTGGCTGAAACACTATATGAATTGGCTAAGTAATTATCTGCTAATTCGAATTTTATAAAGTGAAGAATAACCGGGCTAAATGGCCCGGTTATTCTTTTGACTGAGATTAGGAAAATATTACGCCTATTATTTTATGTAAACATGATGTAAAATTGCCTATGGTCCTACTGAAAGGGGGAATAGTGTGAAAAGGATTTTTGAGTTGCTATCCATATTGGTAAGAATAGTCGTAATTACGGTTTTAGTAATGGCGGCAGGTGGTGTTTTTCCGATTACCTCGTCAAAAGCCGTTGCGTCTCCATTTACCGATGAGCTTATGAATAGGGTAGCCAAACAATATCCGGATTCAATAGCGGGGATTAATACGTGGCTCAAGTTGAAGCAGAATTTAGATACAAGCAATCGAACTCAAACGATTAGTCAACTGGCGCAAACGGCTGCGACGTTAGCAGGGCACCAGGATATCGCCGGCGCGGTAGCAAACTATACGAATGGCACCGATATGAAGCAACTGGTTGAAAGTGCAGTAAAACAAGAAGTATCGCAGAGAATTGGGGAAAAAGCAAATCAGTACCAACAAGCGATCGGGCTAGTTAGTGGTTTGTTTAATAATGCTAAACTTATCCCTAAAGCCGTAGTTAATAATGATTCATTAGCGAAAGCGCCTCAGAATTGGAAAAAGATGCTCAATCTTACGGCAACTGCATATGGCCCAGGAATTCAAGATAATGGAAAATGGAACAATCTAACGTATGTGGGAACTACAGTCCGTAAGGGTGTTGTGGCGGTTGATCCTAAGATAATCCCTATGGGAACAAAGTTATGGGTTGAAGGATATGGGCAGGCTGTTGCCGAGGACCAAGGAAGTGCGATCAAAGGCAACCGAATTGATTTAGCCTTCAATTCCCGGCAAGAGGCTTTAGATTATGGAATTAAAAATGTTAACGTATATGTTCTTGAGTAAAATATCCAATTATTGGCTAGTGAAAGTAAAATAACCCGCAAGCGAAGCTTGCGGGTTATTTTAACTATTTTTTATCCATACGGTTAGCAATTATACGGGCTACGTGGACACCGCTGGCACTAGCTTGAGATAAACCACGGGTTATGCCTGCGCCATCGCCGATAGCAAAGAAGTTAGGCTTTTCGGTTTCTAGCTCTTGGGATAATTTTAGACGTGAACTATAGAATTTAACTTCGACTCCATACAGCAATGTATCATCATTAGCCATTCCAGGAGCAATCTTATCCAGGGTATAGATCATTTCAATAATATTATCCAAATGGCGTTTGGGCAATACCAGACTTAAATCGCCAGGAGTCGCTTTAAGTGTTGGTTTTGTAAAGCTTTGGTTGAGGCGGTGTTCATTGGTGCGTCGGCCTTTGACCAAATCCCCGAATCGCTGGACCAGTACTCCGCCGCCCAGCATATTGGAAAAAGAAGCAATTCGTTTTCCATATTGATGCGGTTCGGTAAACGGCTCAGTAAAGCGGTTAGAGACTAAGAGCGCAAAGTTTGTGTTCGGGCTATGCAGCGATTTGTCACGAAAACTATGGCCATTGGCGGTAATTATACCATCCGTGTTTTCCGCAACTACATAGCCGTTAGGATTCATGCAAAAGGTGCGGACTAGATCACCGTATTGCTTTGTACGGTATACTAGTTTGGCTTCATATACTTCTTCGGTGATGTGCCGAAAAATTTCCGAAGGAATTTCCACGCGGACCCCAACATCAACTTGGTTATTAAACAAGGGTAAGCCTAAATTGCGGCACTGATGCGAGAACCATTCTGATCCGGCGCGCCCCGGCGCGGCGATAAGATAACGGCAGGTAAATTCATTTTCGGCTTCGGTAACTAGGCTATATCCTGTTTCTTGTTGCTTTATAGTGGAAACAGGACTGTTAAAGATAAGGGTTATCCTAGTTCTTAAATATTCATAAATGTGTTCAAGAATTTTGAGATTGTTTTCGGTTCCTAAATGACGAACTTTAGCCTGTAGAAGGTAAAGTCCGTGTTTAATAGCCATTCGCCCGACATTCGAGTTTTCTGTGGAAAATTTGGTGGTAGGAGCGCCGTACTGCAAGTTAATCGTATCTACATATTCAATAAGTTGCAAGACCGCTTCGTCCGACAAATAGTCATTTAACCACCCGCCGAATTGGGTAGTAAAATTGTATTTACCGTCCGAAAATGCTCCGGCACCTCCAAACCCGCGCATGATGGCACAAGGTTTGCAGTTAATACAGTTGGGTACTTTTTTTTCGGATATGGGGCAGTGGCGGGAATAAATATCTTGGCCGGCTTCCACTAAAAGAATACGAATATCCGGCTTTTTGCTGATAAGTTCGTATGCTGCGTAGATACCGGCTGGGCCGCCGCCCAGAATAGCAACGTCATAATGATTGCTCATAGTGTTTCACCTCTTTGAGGGTGTCTTTGTTATTATTTCGACCGCGGTTATTGTACTTTATTATTTGCGTTTTGTAAAGGTTATAGCCCATAATTTTTATTTCTTATGCGATTTACGGATTTAACAGAAAAATAAGTGAAAATCATTTAAAAATTAGCAGGAATTTTGATGAAATATGTCAAAAAATAAAAGAAACCTTGAATCAATAACTTAAAGGAGTGCTGATCAATGAAAAAAGGACTTGTAGCATCCGTAACCTTTGCACTTATGTTAATCCTTTCCAATGTTTCTTTTGCCGACGATGTTATTGAAGATGGCAGCATGATGTTAGAGGTTCGAAATTTCAACCCCAGTCTAACTATGAAAGCGCAAGTTTCCGGTGACGCTTCTGCAACCGATTTTAAAAACACATTGGGTCTGGCCGATAAAAGGGCCAATGAGTTCCGGCTTTATTTAAGCCGTACGCTTCGTTTTTCCTATACTAAGTTCAGCTATGGAGGAACCAATCAAATAACCCAAAGTGTTACATACAATGGACAACTTTTTAGTGGTTCTACCGATGTTACCACTGACGTTAACATTAACTATTACCGGTTTTCCTGGCTTATCCCGGTAACAACCTCTGATGACATGACGACAAAGTGGATTTTTGACATCAAAGGCTTTAAATTTGATTCCAAGCTGCAATCTGTAACTACGCCGAGCGCGAATACGCAAAAGAGTTTTACCGGAGCTATACCCACCGTTGGCGTGTCCACTTCTTTTAGATTAGCTTCTGATCTTACCGCTTATGCCGAAATTACGGGCTTGCCGCTTGGAAAATACGGCCACTTCTATGATATGGAAGGTGGATTGCGGTATGACGTGGGTAATTTTTCGCTGGGAGCAGGCTATCGGAATTTTGACCTTAACGTGAAAGACGGAAATGCTGGCGGAGACTTCGTGCAGTTAAAACTAGCCGGTCCATACTATAATCTGATGTACAAGTTCTAAGCATAAAAAAATCCCTGAGCCACAAGTGCTCAGGGATTTTTTTATGCTTTATAATTTTTTATTGCTGTTCCTATGCGTTTAATGCCTTCACGAATTTGCTCTTCAGACATACAGGAGTAATTTAAGCGCATGGTATTTTCCACTTTTTTATCCGGGAAAAAGGAATCACCGGGGACAAAAGCTACGTTACTTTTTAAGCAAAGTTCAAAGAGTTTGACCGCTTTTATGTGGGGAGGCAATTCTACCCAGGTAAATAAACCGCCTTGGGGATACGTAAAGGTAACGCCTTCGGGAAAGTATTCTTCCATGGCGGATACCATGGCATCACGACGGCTCTTATAAACACGGATGATTTCCCTGATATGGGCTTCAAAATCATACTTGTCCATATATTTTGATACTTCCAACTGACTAATGGAGGATGTATGAAGATCGGCAGCTTGTTTAACCAGAAGGAATTTACTAAAGAAAGGTTCATTTGCTGCAACCCAACCAAGGCGCATTCCCGGACAGAAGGTTTTGGAGAAAGTGCCGGTAAAAACTACTAATCCTTTCGTATCAAACGATTTAATTGCAGGCAAAATTGGGCCGTCAAAGCGTAGTTCACCATAAGGATTATCCTCAATAATAGGAATCTCAAACTTATTGGCAAGCTCAACTAATTGGTGACGCCGTTCAACAGACCAAGTTCTCCCGGTGGGGTTTTGAAAATCAGGAATGACATAAATGAACTTGGCGCTTGGATTAAGATGAAGGAGCCTTTCTAGCTCTTCTATAATCATACCTTCACCGTCGGTTGGTACACCCACGGGTTTTGGACCATATATGCGAAAGGCGGCGATAGCAGCCAAATAAGTCGGACTTTCACATAAGAATATATCGCCATCATCTAATAGAATTTTACCTACAAAATCAAGAACTTGCTGCGAGCCGTTGGTGATGAGTATATCGTTGTCATGCACGGATGTGCCGAATTTTTTGTTCATTCTTTGGGCAATTTTTTGGCGTAGAGGACCATAGCCTTCCGTTGTTGAATATTGGAGTGCTTGGCCGCCATTTTCTTCGAGTACTTGAGCGGAAACGTCTATGAGTTCCTTTGTCGGAAAAAGCTCCGGTGCAGGTAACCCCCCGGCAAAGGAAATGAGATTCGGGTTTTGGGTAAGTTTTAGGATTTCCCGTATTTCTGAAGCTTTTAAGGTTTTGGTGCGTTCAGAAAATGTAATAGCCATCGAGTTACCTCCTGTCAGTAAGTAAAAGATAATTAACTCATCCTACCACAATAGTCCGGTGATGTAAATGTATATGGCGACAGAAATGTTGTAAATTATTTATGTCAGGTCAACCATTATTCATCAAAGGTGATCCGCAAGTTTCAGGGCAATAGGGAAATCGGAAGACACAAAATCATATTCGGGTAATTCTCTTGGATATACCCAACGGTAGGCGGCATGTTCGGTAAGGAGGATTGTACCATTCAACCAGCTGCAGAAGTACGCCAGAACCAATATTTGCCCGCCGGAATAGGTATAAAGATTTTTGTCGAATAACTTGCCGACTTCAATATCAATGGAAAATTCTTCTTGAATTTCCCGTTTTAGACATTCCTCAGGTGTTTCTCCCGGATCAATTTTACCTCCCGGAAATTCCCACTGGTTAGCTCTTTTATCGTGGGGGTTCTTTTGGGCGATAAACACTTTATTGTTTTGCATTATAATAGCAGCGGTAACCGTAAGCATAAAAGTGGCCCCCCGTCAAAGAATTAAACCAGCTCACTATAGGGTTGGATACTTGTTTAATTAGATTTTGTTCGCTATAGGATAGAAAAATCCTTTTTTTCCTTTTAGATTTTAACATGTTAGAAGGTAATTTTCTATGTATTGATCAAACTATAAAAGGTAATACTACCGATGTATTAAAAATAAGGAGGGATAGTCATTGTTTAAAGCTACTACAAATGAATATTTAGCAAATGGGGTTATTGTAACACCAAGTAATCCTGAAATCTATGAACATGTCACGATTGTGTATAATGGCTTGTTACCTAAGGCTGGAGCACAGGAATTATATGCTCATATTGGCTTCGGACCTTATTGGGAAGGAGCTCAAGATGTAAGAATGCTGCGGACGAAAGACGGTTTCGAAGCGACTATTACGACCGCTAATTCTGATTCTTTAAATGTTGCATTTAAAGATATTGCCAATAACTGGGACAACAATTGCGGCTCCAACTATATCTTTAATATTGAGCAATAGGGAGAATTAAAAGCCCCTATGGGAATAAGCCGGGGAATTTACACCCGGCTTATTTTCTTTAGGGGAAGCAGGTACTTATGTTTCTTGCAGCACATGTAGTTTATATGTTCTTAGATAGAGCAGGAACTATTTTCTTCACCGGCGAAGACCAGCAGCAAAATGATGATGATGATGATAACAACAATAGAATTACGTCCTCCACCACCGCAAAATCCACCGAAACCCATTGCAAATGCCTCCTTTCAAAATGGTTCTTCGTTGTAGCCACCGTATCTTATGATGCAGGATGATCTTTTGCTACTCTCTTGACAATTATAGATTGGCCTACAAGTAGTTGATAGAAAAGGAGCGTTAACTTTGAGTGAAATCGAAGAGTCTATTATTGTTTTTGGGTTGTCCGGTGGACTGGCATTAGGGATATTGGGAACAGCAATTATGCTTTTTGCTGCTTATCAAGTATTCCAGAGATATATAGAACGAAAAAAATTACGCTAAAAGATTTGTTAAAATATAGCCATACAATTGTAAAGAAATTGCCACATTTTACATATATACTCAAAAGTAGCATATATAGAGAGAGGTAATGGTATGGTTGGTGTATATTTTCCAATAGCATCTTTTGGCTTTCAGGTATTATGTCTGGTTTTTGTTATAGGAGTATTAGGATTTCTTTATAGAATTTCCAACTCGCTGCAACGTTTGGCCGATCATAAGGAAAATAATGATAATCATTAATCTAGACTTCTGCTGGCAGGAACTGGTGGAAGTTTTTTTGCGTTTTAAAAAAAGCAGGTAATTTAAGAATTATAGGAGAAAATAATATAAAATAGCCGAGAAGCAATGCTTATATGGCGATTGACAATTTGTATGAGGTGGTAGGGGTGACAGAACTTTTGTTAGTGGCCGTAGGAGGGGGAATTGGTTCTATAACCAGATATTCTGCGTCCAATTGGGCGGCAGCACGTTGGGGAAGTGCGTTTCCTTATGGAACCTTGTTGGTTAATGCCGTTGGCTGTTTAATTATTGGCGCTTTTATGACTATGATTACAGAACGGTTTATTATAAATCCGTACTGGCGGCTTTTAGTAACTGTTGGCTTTTTAGGGGGCCTTACAACCTTTTCCTCTTTCAGTTATGAAACATTAAAGCTTATTAGCGATGGGAATGTATATTATGCCTTATACAATATTGCGGCAAATTCTCTTATTGGTCTTTTAGCAACATGGCTTGGGATAAGCTTAGCGAGGTTGGTATAAAAAAAGAATGAGGAACCTAATCCTGGTGCCTCATTCTTCTACATGTGCAAAATAGGTTTTTAAAACATGTATTCAAAGGAAAAATTGCTTTGGGCATTGTCTTCTTTATCTAAGGTTTGTGTAAAATCGTGGAAAGCCGAAAAAGTAAAATCATCTTTGATTTTATAAGTGGTTTGCAAACGAACCCCTCTTGTATTTGCAAAATCAGTTCTAGTACTGTAATCGGAAATTGCGGATGGCTCAATAAATCGATACGATACTGATAAATCCGCCTGTCCCGGTTGACGGGCGTTTTTGTATTTGGCGGTGATGAGTATTCCTTTATTCAGGGTATTCAAGTTTTCAGCAGTTTCAATAGTAAGTTGGGTATCTTTCGCTAGTTCGTTGGATGTTCTGAAGCCAATATACTGGTATATGCTTCTAAAATAGGAAAACTCTAAATTCAAATTTTTAAACTTTTGAAAGTTGGCTTTAATATTAGTTGCAAAAAAATCTTGTCCATTATTGCCATAAAATACTGAGGCACTGTGGTGCATGGATTGGAAAGTAGTTTTAAAACTCATAACTCCGCCCATGGAAGCAATAAAGCCATCATTAAAGTTAAATGACTGCTTGCCCACGGTATAAAAGATTTTTTTATCGGCGGAAAAATCCAGCCAAGAGCCGCCACCATCCGGCCGATACCTACTTACTTCATCTCCAATTTGTTCCAGTTTGCCGGGAGGAAAAGGTTTTATTGTAAATTGATCGGTCAATTGATAGCTAAAACTATATATTCGATGAGCTGAGGGAGGAGCGGCTAACACCACATACGGATTAAAAATAATAAAAATCAGTGTGCATAAAATCCATTTAGTCATGAATTTTCTCCCTATGCTGAATATATTATTATAGGTGTAGAAGATGCGTTGATTTGCTATAATTCGACTATTATTTATATAATACCTCCAACTATATAGAATGGGAAAAGTTGCTAGAGAGTAATGATTTTGCACCATAACCTCCGGGAAGGCATATTATGTAATAAAATTACATTTTAATGTCAGTAGCCTGAAAGGAGGGTTATCATGTCTGATCAAGAGTATGAATGGGAGGATCTTGAACTAGAAGAATGGCAAGATGACAGTGATAGTGAAGAACGTCAGGGATGTTATCCTGCGTGCTTCCCTTCAAACTGTAACCCAAGGGAATGCTATCCAAGGGAATGTTACCCGCGGCAGTGTGCCCCGCGTCAGTGCTTCCCACGTCAATGTTACCCGCGTCAATGTGCCCCCCGGTTTTGTTATCCACGCCCATGTTTTCCTCAGCAGTGCGCTCCGCGAGCTTGCTATCCACGTCAATGTTATCCTGAACAACAATGCTATCCTCGGCCGTGTTATCCACGACAGCAGGGGCAAGAACAAGGGAAAGAGCCAAAAGGTGGCGCTTGCGCACCTCATGTAGGAAGTACATCACAGGGGTAAATTAACATACCGGACAATTTGCCACTAGGCTATGTTACAGAGTACAAAGCAATAAACCCGCTTAGAACTTAAGATAGTTTTAAGCGGGTTTATTGCTTTGTAAGGAATAAAACAAAGGGGCTGCCAAATGAAGGAAGCAACTCCCTTTATAGATGGAAATGTTATTCAAGGCTATTTAATTTTTCTTTAATTTTATTGGCATGAAGTGCTTCTGCTTCAGCAAAATGACGATACATTTTAGAAACGTCTTGGTCGTTAACTTGTTCAGCGAACGTTTGATAATCTCTTACTAACTCTTGTTTTTGGGTAAGCGTTGTACGTAAAGCTGCCTTAAGGTCAAGCATATTTATGGTTTCACCTCCTAACTTAAGTTTATTATATCCAGTACCTTTATTATCATGTATGCGGACTTTGACGTTTGGGAAAAACATAGGTATAATATTATCTGGTTTCTTAAGCTCTTTTAGATAGGGGATATTAATGCTAAAAAAAATAGTAGGTATTACGGCCGCTTGTATCGTTACCTTTTCTTCCGTGGTCTTTGCCGGAGAGATGCCGCAATTAACGGCTCATTCTGCAATTGTTATTGACGCGACGACCGGAAGGGTTTTATATGAAAAAAATGCAGAAGAAACTCGTTACCCGGCTAGCACTACAAAAATGATGACCTTGATTGTGGCGTTAGAAAATGGGAATTTGAATGATCTTGTTACAACTAGTTCCTTGGCAGCCGAAACAGAAGGCTCCTCGTTATGGCTTACAGCCGGAGAAAAACTAAAGCTGATTGATATGTTATACGGGATGATGCTTGTTTCTGGCAACGATGCAACGGTTGCCGTTGCGGAGCACATCGGCGGATCCGTAGAGAATTTTGCTAAAATGATGACGGCAAAAGCCCATCAGATTGGAGCCGTTCACACGAATTTTACCAACACGAGTGGTTTGCCTGATCCGAACCATTATTCCACAGCGGCCGATTTGGCGAGAATTGCTGCCTACGGGTATAAAAACCCTGTGTTTACCCAAATTGTGAGCACGGAACACAAGGTGCTTCCTTGGGCAGGAAAAGACCATGATCGCGATTTATACAACGAAAACAGGATGTTATGGTTGTATCAGGGAGGAAATGGGGTAAAGACCGGATATACGGATGCGGCGGGGCGATGCTTAGTATCCGGGGCTTTGCGGCAAAATGTACAATTGGTAGCAGTTGTTTTAGACAGTGACCATATGTGGGAGGATTCAATAAAACTATTGGACTATGGGTTTAGTTTACTTAAACCGCTGAAGATTATAAACAAAGGGGATATTTTTAAGACGGTACCTGTTTCCGCTGGAAAATCGGACTCGGTGAGGTTAGTTGCGGCCGATGATGTTGTGATTCCCGTTTCCAAGGACGGTTCAGATGAGTTTCAAACTATGATTGATGCGCCCCAGCGAATTGATGCGCCGGTAAATAAAGGGGAAAAGATAGGGTCCGTTAAGGTATTGTATAATAATGCTGTCGTAAAAACGGTAGATTTGATTGCCTATGATACGGCGGAGAAAAAATCGTTTTTCAGTTTGGTATGGGGTTCGGTTTATAACTTTTTTTCTCATATACTCAATCGATTGGCTTAGCTTTAAAGCATCGCTTTCTGCGATGCTTTTTCTATTGCTTTTCCTTGTTCTAGGCGATTAATAAGTATCATACCCTCTAAAGGGGTGAGGCGTGTGATAAATTATGTCTGGGCTTTGCTTATTTCAGGCGGGATAGTGTATGCTGCACTTCATGGCAGAATAGATATAGTAACGAATAGCGCAATTACTGCCGCAGAAGGTGCGGTTGGACTGTCGTTTAAATTAATCGGCATTATGAGCTTATGGCTGGGGATTCTCAAGATTGCAGAGGCTGCTGGAATGGTACGCGTATTAGGAAAAATCATCGGTCCATTTATCCGGTTGGTATTTCCGAGTGTTCCATCCGGCCATCCGGCCATGGGAGCCATTATTGTAACCATTAGTGCTAATATGCTGGGGCTGGGAAATGCGGTGACACCGCTAGGCATTAAGGCAATGAGTGAATTACAGAAACTCAATACTCGAAAAGATACCGCTTCAGAGGCGATGTGCACCTTGTTAGCCCTTTGCACCACCGGATTTACTTTAGTGCCGACAACAATCATTGCTCTTCGGGCTGCTGCAGGCTCCGTTTGTCCGACTGAAATTATAGGTCCTACGGTTTTAGTTAGTTTTCTGGCTACTGTTATTGCATTACTAGCGGATGGTATTTGTCGTACTTTTTTTCGTCGCCCGAAGAGGAAGGTGTAGCCATGTTGACTTACTTTACTACCAACGTCTCGGTTTGGGCAATTCCAGGTATATTGTTGGCTATTTTAGTGTTTGGACTGCTCAGGAGCGTGCGTGTTTATGAGGTTTTTGTAGAGGGCGCGAAAGAAGGCTTTTCGAACGCCATTCGTATTATGCCTTTTTTAGTAGCTATGATGGTTGCTGTCAGCATTTTTCGAGATTCCGGAGCGCTTGATGAATGTATTTCCTGGCTCCGACCTGTATTATCGTCGGCGGGAATTCCTACTGAACTTCTGCCTCTGGCAATTCTACGGCCTTTATCTGGTACAGGAGCACTCGGAGTGACGAGTGAGCTTTTATATAGCCAAGGTCCGGATTCCTTAGTGGGGCGGATTGCCTCTACGTTGTTGGGAAGTACAGATACTACTTTCTATGTACTAACCGTGTATTTTGGGGCGATCGGTGTGATTAAGCCACGTTATTCAATCGTAGTGGGGCTAATCGGCGATTTGGTAGGATTTATTGGTTCGGTATATATTTGCAGGCTGTTGTTTTAGCCAGCCGTATTCATAAAAAAGACTAAAGCCCAATAAGGCAATAGTCTTTTTCTTATATCACTGATTTGTAAGGATAATTGGGGTGTTGAGTGGCACTTCTTGCACGACGGAATACACTGTATTGTGATTAAAAAGTGGATGGGGGGAATTGAATGATCAAGGTAGTGGTTGCCGGAGGCGGTTGGTCTGGCTGTGCAGCTGCTCTTGCAGCGGCAAAGGCAGGTGCACAGGTAATTATTTTGGAACGAACGGATATGCTTCTTGGTACCGGCCTTGTGGGAGGCATATATCGTAATAATGGACGCTATACGGCAGCGGAAGAAGCTATTGCCATGGGCGGCGGAGATTTATTTGTTGCAATGGATGCAAACGCCCGACATAAGGGGATTGATTTTCCCGGACACCATCATGCCTCATTCTATGATGTGTGTAATATGGAGCCGTTAGTAAAAAGAGTGCTGCAGAACTATGGTATAGAAATTCGAACAAAGGCTCGTGTTGTCGATGTGCAAAAATATGCGAAAACCCTCCAATCGATATCGTTAGATAACGGAGAAGTTATTGCAGGCGATGTTTTTATTGATACTACCGGAACGTCAGGACCTATGGGGAATTGCTTAAAATATGGAAATGGTTGTGCTATGTGCATATTGCGTTGTCCGACATTCGGTCCGCGGTTAAGCCTTTGTGCCAAAGCCCAGGTTAAAGAATTTGCGGGTCAAAAAACGGATGGCTCGTTTGGGGCTATGAGTGGTTCTTGCAAATTAAACAAAGAATCACTTAACGCAGATCTGCGGGAAAAGTTGGATAAAGAGGGAGCAGTGGTATTGCCTGTACCACCTGAATTAATAAAAACCAGCAATCTGGGTAAGAAAGCTTGTTCTCAGTATGCCTTGCCTGAATATGCGGCTAATTTGGTATTGCTTGACACAGGGCATGTAAAAATGATGACATCCTACTTTCCTTTAGATGACTTAAGAACTATACCTGGCTTGGAAAACGCTCGCTATGAAGATCCTTACGGGGGCGGCGTGGGGAATTCTATAAGATACATGGGAATTGCTCCATGTAATAACAGCTTAAAGGTTGAAGGGGTTGATAACCTATTTTGTGCCGGTGAAAAGTTTGGTGTTCTTGTTGGGCATACGGAGGCTATTGTAACGGGATTGCTAGCCGGCAATAATGCAGTGCGTCATACCTTGGATATGCAATATTTAGAGGTGCCACGAACTCTTATTGTGGGAGATTTTATTGCCTTTGTTCATGAGCAGATGGTAAATGAAACTGGGAGAAGATTGCGTTATACATTCTCAGGGTCAATGTATTTTGAACGGATGAAAGTCATAGGTTTGTATACCACTAACAGTTCTGAAACAGAAAGCCGGGTCGAAAAAGCTGGATTAACTGATGTATATTGCCAGTGTCTGGTTTAATAGACAAGGAGGAATGACAAGTGCAGCAAAAGGTAAATGCCAGTTGCATTGATTTGTACTCACCGTATTGTCCGTGTATGTTAGCCGAAACCAATCATTGTATTGTATGCAGCCATTTAAAGGGGCAATCTACTTGCGATTGCAATTGGACTGGACTTTGCATTATGTATGAAAAACATTGGCAGCAGAAAATATGCAGTGCGGAAAAACCGACCATTCGTATGGAATTAGAGACAGTGTTAGAGCATAAAGAACTTATTGCAAAGAATACCTACCTGCTAGGTTTTACAGTAAGCGAAATGTTAGCCAGCGAACTTCAGAAAACTGGTTCATTTATTTTTCTCAAAAAACGGAATGATCCAGAGTATTTTCATTTTCCCGTAGGCGTAATGAAAGTAACCGGACAACTGGTAGAGGTTGTAGTTGAAGATGCGGGTCCAAAATCAAATCGATTATTGGATTCCGACGGGCAACTCTTTGTACGTGGTCCATATTATAACGGGATTTTGGGGCAACCTTGGATTGATAATATTACTTGTGGTACAATAGTACTGGTCGCCGGAGGATTAGGCCAGGCGCCGGCCTTGCCCATTGGGAATAAATTATTAGCCAATAAGAACAATGTAATTGTTATTGTTGCTCCTGGTAAAATTGAAAAGATTTTTATTGGGCAGCCGCTAAGAGAACAAGGAGCCATAGTTTATTCGGTTGATTCGTTGCGAAAATCAGGAATGGAGATTCTCGGACGTTTGTTTGAAGCAGGCGGACAGATGGATTTAGTGGTTAGTGCTGGACCTGATGAGCAGCATTATGGTATTATTTCCACGATGCAACGTGCGGGCGTGAATATTCCTATGGCCGCTACCAATAATGCTACTATGTGCTGCGGGGAAGGTATATGTGGCAGTTGCATCAGGGAAACTGCTGATAATCGTCGGCTTCGCATGTGCAAAGTACAGGCTGATTTTACCGAAATTACTATTTGAGGATAATTTATTTTGTATAAGGAGTTTTTATGTTAGAACGTTTGCAAAAGATTATGAGTCGAGCCGGGGTTGCTTCCCGGCGTCATGCTGAAGAACTTATAGTAAATGGACGGGTTAAAGTGAATGGAACGATTGTAACTGAGCTGGGTTACAAGATTGATGCCGCAAAAGACAATGTTATTGTTGACGGTAAACCTATTTCTCGTGAAAAAAAGGTATATATTTTGCTTAATAAACCTAAGGGAATTGTGACAACAGCTAAAGACCCAGAGGGACGGAGAACGGTAACGGAACTTATAGGGGATATTTCCGAAAGGTTGTATCCGGTAGGGCGGCTTGACTATAACACCGAAGGTCTATTGCTTATGACCAATGACGGTGATTTAACGCATGTGTTAACCCATCCCAGTCATAGCGTTTTTAAAACCTATGTAGCAGAAGTTGCGTGTATACCGACGGAAGAAAAATTAGATAAATTACGAGTAGGTATCAAGTTGTCTGATGGTGTGACAGCTCCTGCAAAAGTAAAAATACTCGGAGTTGACCACGAAAGAAACATTGCTAGAATCGAAATTATCATTCACGAAGGTCGCAACAGGCAAGTTAGGCGTATGTTTGAAGCTATTGGACATCCGGTAAACAAACTTAAGAGAGTGCAATTCGCTTTTTTAACGCTGGAAGGGGTGCGGCGTGGCCGCTATAGGCATTTGTTAGAGGAAGAAGTAGAAGCTTTAAAAAAACTGGCGTTAAAGAAGTAATGAGTTACACCTAGTAACTGGATAAAAAAATTAGAAGTTGCTTATTTCAAGGATGGGATAAAATGAAAAGAATAATAGTTGTCGGCGGCGGCGCGGCGGGACTAATGGCGGCATACACAGCCGCCGCCGCCGGCGGACAGGTTACCCTACTAGAAAAAATGCCGACAGTAGGCCGAAAGCTTCTCATTACCGGCAAAGGACGTTGTAATATTACAAATAACTGTGATATTGCTACTTTTATTAAGAACATACCCGGTAATGGACAGTTTTTATATAGTGCTTTACATGCGTTTACTAATCAGGATATTATTTCTTTTTTTGAGTCATGGGGAGTACCGGTAAAAACAGAGCGCGGCGGGAGAGTATTTCCAGTAAGCGATAAAGCGCGGGATGTGGTGGAAGCTTTTGAAAGAGCACTCGTTGCCAATAAGGTTGAAATAATAACAGGACAACCAGTTACCCAAATTATACAGAAAGAAGGAAAAGTCACCGGGGTGGAGACTAAACAGGGAGTTTATGAAGCTGATGCGGTGATTTTGACTACTGGTGGGGCTTCTTACCCTGGTACTGGTTCGTCAGGGGATGGCTATCTTATGGCAAGAACCTTAGGGCACACAATTATTCCCTTAAAACCGTCTTTGGTACCGCTTGAGGTTGCTGAAGAGTGGATTGGTGAAGTACAGGGACTGGCCTTGAAAAATGTTTCTGCTACGGTTTTATATGACGGAAAGAGGCAAGCTAACGATTTTGGGGAGATGTTGTTTACTCATTTCGGAGTGTCCGGCCCGATTATTTTATCGTTAAGCACAGTGGTTTCTGATTTTATACAGAGAAAGGAAAGCAAAGAGATATTGCTGGAAATTAATTTAAAGCCGGCTCTTAGTCCTGAGCAGTTGGACAAGCGTCTACAAAGGGACTTTACAAAGTTTGCACGCAAACAAGTGAAAAATGCTCTCAATGAGTTGTTGCCATCAAGTTTGATTAACCCAATCATTGATTTGTCGCATATTGATCCGGATAAACCGGTTCATCAGATTACCAAATCAGAGCGAGGTCGATTTGGTTGGCAATTGCAGCACCTAACCTTCACTATAACAGGTACCAGACCTTTGGCGGAGGCGATCGTCACTGCCGGTGGAGTGCATACTAAGGAAATTCATCCTGGCCGTATGGAATCCAAACTCGTTAAGGGGTTATACTTTGCCGGCGAGGTAGTGGATATAGACGGTTATACCGGTGGTTTTAATCTTCAGGCGGCGTTCTCGACCGGCTACGTTGCCGGCAATGCTGCTATTAAGGAATAGTAATTTTAAAAGATGGTGCATAATATAGCCAACCAACTATTTGGGAGGAATACTTATGCGTCATTCGCGAACAAATGATTATGACCGTTGGGAAAGACGGCTTATTGTTTTGCTTTTGAGTTGCATTGCTCTGCTTATGGTCATTCAGGCCTTGATGCTTAAAGACTCTGTACGTCCTTACTTATCTCGCGTGGATAGCATGGAGGGTGTCTCGGCATTATCCGATCAGTCTAGATTCGCTGAAAAAGGGGCAAATTCAGAAAAAAGTTTACCGGTGGCTATGGTGAAAGCCTTTCGTCCGCGAAAAATAGTCACAATACGTATTGTTCAACCTCAGACTGCGAAAGAGGTAAATGTTACTATTAATGGTACACCTAGCGGCAATTTTACGCGCGGAGAAGTGGAAGTACCTGTATATAATGGGGATTACCTGGAGATTGATACCCGGCTGTTGGCAGAAAATACTCGATTTGTTATTAGTGTACCTAAAAATGATTTTATTTTCCCGGATAATGGGCGTATTCTCGAAGGGAAACAGACGATTATTTCTGTAGGTAAAGTGAGGTTTAAGGAGTAAATTATGGAGGAATGTCCCATTTTAAGCAGAATGTATATAATTCAGGTGGTTGTAATACCAAGTTTTGTGTATTGAAAAAAGAATATAAGCGGGGTAGGTTATGAAGGAAATAATAAAACCGGTCAAAACCTTAAAGGGTACTCTTAAAATTCCTGGGGATAAATCGATTTCCCACCGCAGTGTAATGTTTGCAGGACTGGCGGATACGCCTGTTAGCATTTCTAATTTTTTGCCTTCTCAGGATTGTTTGTCAACTGCCGGTTGTATGCGTAGTTTAGGTGTTAGCGTCGAACAAATAGGATCTACAGAACTTGTGGTCAAGGGCAATGGCCTCTACGGCCTGAAAGAACCTTTAGACGTATTGGACGCCGGTAACTCCGGTACGACAATACGTCTTTTAACGGGCTTGTTGGCCGGTCAGCCTTTTTTTAGTATGTTTACCGGAGATCAATCCATTCGCAGACGTCCTATGGGGAGGGTCATTACACCTCTCACTCAAATGGGCGCGATTATACGTGGCAGAGAAAACTCGCGTTATGCACCACTGGCCATAGTTCCGGTCGAGGGTATTCACGGTATTAATTACGTTATGCCGATGGCCAGTGCTCAAGTAAAATCCGCGATTTTGTTAGCAGGTTTATTTGCAAAAGGGGATACTTTGGTGACTGAACCCTACCTATCCCGTGACCATACTGAGCGTATGTTAAGTACTTTTGGTGTTACTCTTGAGTGTAATCATCTTACCATAAAGCTGACTCCGCCTACGAAGTTTACGGCACCACCTGGTATTCGTGTGCCGGGTGACATAAGTTCGGCCGCTTTCTGGATGGTAGCTGCTACCATAATTCCTGGAAGTAAGGTTTTGCTAGAAAACGTGGGAGTTAATCCTACTAGAACGGGAATTATTGATGTTTTACTTGCTATGGGAGCGAATATCACAGTAACCAATCAGCGTATGGAGGGTGAGGAACCGGTAGCCGATCTTCTGGTGGAAGAAGCAGAACTTACCGGTGTTACTCTTGATGCTGAAATCATACCGCGATTAATTGATGAAATACCTATTTTAGCGGTTGCGGCTTTATTTGCAAAAGGGAAGACCGTAATTCGCGGGGCGGAAGAACTCCGGGTTAAAGAGTCCGACCGGTTAAAGACAATCACTCTTGAATTAGCTAAATTGGGTGCTCAGATAACAGAAACTCCGGATGGCCTTATGATAGACGGCCCGCAGGATTTGAAAAGGGGAATTTGCCAAGCGCATGATGATCATCGCATTGCTATGTCCTTGGCGATAGCCGGTATGGCTGGCGATGGGGTGGAAATCAATGGAGCGGAATGTGTTGCTATATCGTATCCGCACTTTTTTAGTGAAATCAATGCCTTACAATAAGCTATTGTCCGGAGGATGCATATGAGAAAGTTAATTATCGCTATTGACGGTCCGGCTGGAGCCGGCAAGAGCACAGTTGCCAGGCTGGCCGCTCAGCGTCTTTGTTATGCCTATATTGATACGGGAGCGATGTACCGTGCAATTACATGGAAAGCCATATACGAAAAGGTAGATATGGATAATACGATACTTGCTGAGATGGCGTTCAACATGGATTTGCAACTGGTATATAGTGATGACGGTACCCGGGTGTATGTAGATCAGACGGATGTTACCGAAGCGATTCGCACACCGGAAGTTTCCCGGCTGGTACCAGTTGTAGCCCAGGTAAGTGGTGTCCGTCAGGCACTGGTGGATTTACAGCGTAAGCTTGCCGTTGGGGGAGGCGTAGTCATGGATGGCAGAGATATTGGGACGCATGTTTTACCTAATGCCGATATTAAAATCTTTCTAACGGCGTCTATCGATGAACGAGCGAAACGGCGTTGGCTGGAACTTAAGGCTAAGGATATTGAAGTAAATATAGACCAATTAAAACAGGAAATTGCTGATCGGGATAAAACGGACAGTGAGAGGGAAATTTCACCGCTTATTCAAGCGAAAGATGCCGTTGTTATTGATACGACTCATTTGTCGATACCGGAGGCGGTAGAAAAGATTTTATCGTTATGTGAGGGGATGGCTTGTTGTGTATAGTGTTTTGCGCTTTCTGTTACATACTATCCTAAAGGCTTTTTACCGGTATGAGGTAGTAGGAACGGAAAATTTGCCTAAACAGGGTATGATTATTGCCGCGAATCATGTTAGCTATTGGGATCCTTTTGTCATGGGCTGCGGCTTACCGAAGACTAAAAAAATCCATTTTATGGCCAAGGAAGAATTGTTTAAGGTGCCTGTACTAAAGCAAATTATGACACTGGGCGGAACGTTCCCTGTACGTCGCGGTGCAGCCGACCGCAACGCTATCCGTATGTCGGTGGCGTTTCTTGAAAAAGGGGACGCTCTCGGGATTTTTCCTGAAGGTACAAGAAGTAAAGATGGTAAAGTTCGGCGTTTGCAGCCTGGTATGGCGATGATCGCATTAAAAGCGGGTGTTCCGATTATTCCAACTGCTATTATAGGTACATTGAAATTTTCCCAAGGACAGTGGTTTCCCAAGTTTTCGGTTGTGTACGGAAATCCGGTGCTGCCTAATCCGGGGAAAACTGATAAGGAAAATATGGAGTATTTGACTGAAACGGTTCATTCGGAAATTACCAAAATGCTTGCTACTGCCAATGGAGATTTAGCATAGTGGTTGTAGCCAATGAGGAGGACTTTATTTGAAGATTACTCTGGCAGAGCATCGAGGCTTTTGTTATGGCGTCGAACGAGCAGTTGCTTTAGCACGGGAATGTTTTGGCAACCGAGAAAAAACCGCAACTTTGGGACCAATTATTCACAATCCACAAATGGTAGAGCATTTAGACAAACAGGGGGTCGGCGTAATTCATGATTTAGAGGAGATTTCCAGTGGGACGGTGATTATCCGGTCACATGGTGTTGGTCCGGAAATATATGCGCAGGCTGAAAAGAAAAGTCTTCATGTTGTAGACGCAACTTGTCCGCATGTTCGTAAAGCCCAACTTGCTGCAGCTAGTCTTGAGAAAGCTGGGTATCAGGTGATTGTGGTGGGGGATAAGAATCATCCTGAGATCAGAAGTATTGTGGCCTGGGCAAATAATAGCGCAATTGTTGTTGAAACGAAAGAAGAAGCGGAGAATCTTCCGCATTTTGATAAAATAGGAATTGTATCTCAGACAACGTTTCCGGTAGATCGGTTTGATAATATGGTAGTAGTGCTAAAAGAAAAAAGTGATGAGCTTAGGATAGAACGAACTATTTGTACGGCTACCGAAAAAAGGCAGCAAGCTGCCGCATCTTTGGCATCAACCGTAGATGCTATGGTGATTGTCGGTGGAAAAAACAGTGCAAATACCGTAAAGCTTACAGAAATTTGCCGAGCAACCTGCCGTGCTATCTTTCATATCGAAACAGCGGCTGAGTTAAATATAAAATGGTTTCGCGGAGTGAGCACGGCAGGTATTACTGCAGGGGCTTCCACCCCGGATTGGATTATTGAGGAGGTATACCAAAAGATGCAAGAGTTTGCAGAACTACTAGAGAATGATGTTAAAGCCTTAGAACAAGGAAGTTTGGTTGAAGGTAAGATTGTGGGAGTTAAAGACGACGAAGTATTTGTGGATATCGGTTATAAGGCTGAGGGAGTCATTCCGCTAACCGAACTGGGGTATCCGCAACCGCTGAAGGCGGCTGATGTGGCAGTAGTTGGTGATGTTGTTACTGTATATGTCCTGGATGTAGAAACCATGGAAGGTACAGTTAAACTCTCAAAGGTTAAGGCCGACCAAATTATAGCGTGGGAGAAATTGGAACAATCGCTAGAAGGAAAAAGTCCGGTGGAAGGAAAAATACTCGAAGCTGTTAAAGGCGGTCTTGTGGTTGCTGTCTATGGTGTCAGAGGGTTTATACCGGCTTCGCAGGCGGATATCCATTACGTGGAAAGTTTTGAACCTTTTATTGGTCAAACTTTATCTTTGCTGCCAATTGAAGTAGACCAAGAAAAAAATCGAGTAGTGCTTTCCAGACGTCTACTGTTAGAAGAAGAACGCCGTAAAAAGGAAGAGGAAATATATAGTAAAATTCAACAAGGGCAAGTAATCAAAGGAACAGTACGCCGTTTGGCGGATTTTGGTGTTTTTGTTGATATTGGCGGTGTTGACGGACTAGTTCATATTTCAGACCTTGCTTGGCATCGGGTAAAGACTCCGTCCGAGATTGTTGCTGTCGGCGATGAAGTAGAAGTGGCTGTATTGAAGGTTGATGAGAAAGCACGAAAAATTTCGCTCAGTCTAAAGGCAGTACAGCAAGATCCCTGGTTTGATGTCATAAAAACGTTGGCGGTGGGCAAAGTTGTGCAAGGAAAAGTTACTAAGCTATCTAAGTTTGGAGCTTTTGCGGAAGTAGCCCAAGGCGTAGAAGGATTGATTCACCTGTCTGAACTCGATGAACGTCGTGTAGCGCATGCAGAGGAAGCCGTATCGGTAGGGCAACTGGTTCCGGTAAAAATACTTGCCATTGACACCGAGCAAAAGCGTGTTTCACTTAGCGTGATTCAAGCACGTCAAGAAGCGGAAAGAGCTGAATTTATGCCGTTTTTAGATAAAGAACCGCAAAACTTGGGTTTCACTATTGGTGATAAATTAGGCCATTTATTTAAAGAGAAGAAATGAGGAGTTGTACCCAGTGCGGCAATCAAGAAAACTGGAGCATTTAAAACACACGGTAGCACTTGATGATGGTCCGGGTTGTTCTGGTTTCAAGGATCTTCATATTGTGCACAATTGTCTGCCTGATCTGGCCTGGAAAAATGTCACACTTACTACAAATGTGGCCGGAATTACACTAAAACACCCGGTGATTATTAATGCTATTACTGGTGGTGCTGATGATGTCGCAAAGGTCAATTGGCAATTAGCCGAACTAGCAAATCGCACGGGTGCTGCTATGGCGGTTGGTTCACAGTTTTCCGCTTTGGAAAACCCGGAAATGGTTCATTCATATAAAATTGTTCGTAAAGCCAATCCAAAAGGTATTATATTTGCTAATTTGGGTGCTCATACTACGCCGGAAGATGCAAAGCGCGCTGTAAAAATGGTAGAGGCGGCTGCCATTCAAATTCATTTGAATGCAGCGCAGGAACTCATTATGAAAGAAGGAGACCGTGATTTTCGCGGTTATCTCGCTAATATACAGGCTATTGTTAAAGAATGCCAGATACCGGTTATTGTTAAAGAAGTTGGTTGCGGAATTGCCGCCGAACAAGCAAAAATGCTCATCCAAGCTGGTGTGAAAGCGATAGACATTGGCGGACGGGGGGGAACAAATTTCTTGGCAATTGAGGCCGCACGAGCAAAAAACCATTTAGAACCACAGATGCTTCAGTGGGGGATTGCCACCGCTGTCAGTGCTATTGAAGTTTCGCATGAACTTCCGGATCATGTTGATATGGTGGTATCGGGCGGAGTACGGAGTGCACTTGATGCGGTAAAAGCATTGGCCATTGGCGCAAAGGCTGTAGCAATTGCCGGACCAATTATAAAATGCCTCGAGAATCAGGGCTTGGCCGTCACCGAAACTTGGTTTTTATCATATCTAGAGGATATAAAACGAATTATGCTGCTTACGGGAACAAGTAATATTGCAGCATTAGCAAATATCCCGCTTGTAATAACGGGGCAAAGCTACGAATGGTTAAGGGGAAGGGGAGTTGATCCTACTTCGTTTGCAAAAAGATGTAAAACTATATAACATGCACAAAATGGCAAGGCCGGAGGCCTTGTCTTTTTTTGCATGTTTTTTATAGAGCAGGGCAATATAAATTTTGTGAGTAAGCTATTTCATATATGAGGTGAAAATTATGAATATGCCCATTGGAATGATTGTCCTGTTAGTGGTAGGTGTGCTGGTTTACTTTGGCGTTACCCAACGGCTTCTTGATCGCATGCGATTGACTGACAAACAGGCGTTAATGGTAATTGCCGCAATCATTGTAGGCAGTTTTATTACCATTCCCATTACCCGGACTCCGTCGGTGCTTACAATTAATGTTGGTGGTGCAATTATTCCAGCGATTCTCGCGATTTGGTTGATTTACAAAGCAGATGAAACTGCGGAAAGAGTTCGGGCGGTTCTAGCTAGTTTATTGGTTGCTGCCACAGTTTTATTAGGTTCCCGTTATCTGCCGTACGAGCCGGAAACCATGTTCATGGATCCGAAACTTATTTATGGTATTGCCGCCGGCTTAATCGCATATATCGCGGGACGTTCCCGGCGTAGTGCATTTGTCGGGGGTATACTGGGCATTGTATTTAGTGATATCGGACACTATGTTTTTCTTGCCCAAAGCGGAATTTCAGGGGTAACATCTATTGGAGGAGCGGGAGCCTTCGACGTTGTGGTTATTGCGGGTTTAGTTGCTATTGCCGCTGCCGAACTTGTAGGGGAAACCAGAGAAAAGTTGCAAGGCGGACCGGTTTTAGGTCCCCACCGGCCTGAAGGTTTGTTCGAATTTAGTGAAGAGCTTGATCCCAAAAGTAAACGGTCATCCGATGAGAAGGAAGAAAGTAACAGCCAAATAAATCGAGGTGATGAAAATGAATAAATATCGGTTAACTATTTTCCTTTTAGTTATTGCATTAGTGTTGGGCGTCTATGCATGTGCTACGGCTCATGAACGAGCGGATGGAAAATATACTACTATTCTGGATGAGAATGGGGTCACTGTATTTGTTACTGGTTGGAAGGTTGAGGTCGGCGATGAGTTTATTACGGAAAACAATAAACGGTATGAAGTGACCGGAGTTAATGGTGAGCAGGCCATCGCAAGGTTTATAAGCGACGTAGATATTAGTATGTATACCCCTCACAACGTGACCGAAGTAGAATTAAGGCTGGGTCGTTTATTTGGCAGTCAAAGCGCTGATGCTCAAGGTGGAAAAGTAGCCATTTACCATACTCATGATGACGAATCCTATGTACCGACGGACGGAGCGGAAAGTATAGCCGGAAAAGGAGGTGTATTACAAGTAGGCAATGTATTTGCCTCTACTCTTGAGGCAAAGGGAATGCCGGTGATACACTCGTTAGCAACCCATGATCCTCATGATGACATGGCCTATGAACGCTCGCGGAGGACGGTCATGGATTTACTGAAAGAACAGCCGGCAGCTATTTTTGATGTGCATCGCGACGCCGTCCCACCTGAGGTATATAAAACTAATATTAATGGACAGGATTGTACGAAGGTACAACTGGTAGTAGGCAAATACGGTCCAACGGGAAAACAAATTGAAGACTATGCGCTCCAGCTAAAGTCGGCATCTGACCAACAACACCCGGGGCTGGTTAAAGGGATATTTTTTGCAAAAGGCGGCGATTATAATCAGGATTTGCATCCTAGGTCGATGCTGTTGGAAGTAGGGGCTCATACAAATGATCGCGCATCGGCTGAACGGGGTATCGCCTTGTTTGCCGATGCCATCCCGACCATATTAGGGCAGACATCGGGTACGCCGGGAACTCCAAGTGGAACAACAGGATTTGGAACCAATGGCGCGGGGCCGTCCGGTTCAAGTAAAAACATCGGTTGGATAGCGGGGATCCTTGTCGCGGGAGTTGCAGCGTTCTTGTTTATTAGTACGGGAAGTTTTAAAGAAGCAAAAGGGAAATTAAAACAATTTGGCTCTACGGAATTTGCGAACTTTTTTGGACCGAAAAAGAAAACCAAAGGCGATAACGACGAGGATGATACTCAGGAAAAATCATGATTGTAATTTACCATGGCCGGAGAATGTTTTGGCCGTATATAGCCTGCCAGTTTTATTTAAATACCGGTGATTCAAATTGTGTTTCTTTAGCTCCAAGCGTTAGTAAACATCAGCCTCTTATGAAAGTGGGAATTGATGGAGCAGGCACCGTCGTGTATTGCCTGGCTCATGGTGCGTACCGCTGTTTATATCGTCGCGCCCTAACGGGAATGAGTACACTTTTTGGTCTGCCTTTGGTATTTTATGACGTAGACTATCTTCTCTATAAAAAAGCAAGACATAATATCGGGTTAAGACTCTTGGTACTAGCGGCTGCATATATTCCCTGGTTAGGAAAAAAACTTGATGTTTTGACGCTATTTTCAGTGATTTCGCCCATGGCATCGGAGGTGAAAGGCTGAATATTATCTATTATTGTTTTGCGGGGGCTCATGCTTCGGTTGTTGCGGCTGCAATACACTGCGGGTATCTTCCTCACAGCCGTATCCCAGGGCAGCAAGAATTTTACGCAATACCGTATTATGATCGGACTTTACCCGAACTTATCGGCCAACCCTATTACATGGGGGTCGATGAAATGGGGCATAACATCTATTTTATGGGAATGTGGAGCCAGCGAACTAAGGTAATTATTGCGCTAAATGAGTTGCTAAATACCGCCGGAATTGCCCAAAATCAATACTATTTTCAAGATGCTTTTCCACTTATCAATTTTTCTACAAAGTTAGGCGGCCTTTTGTCTAAACGCTGTCGCTTGACAAAGGTAGGGCGAAATATTACAATATGGGGTATTCGTCGTCGTTATTGGTGTTTTGTGGATTTAGTTAAGACAGTAAAACAGCGATTTTGCGTGTAAAGAGTGATGTTTTTTTGTCACTCTTTATTTATGTGCAGGAAAAAAAATCTATTAACGGAATATTAAATAGTTGGGGTGAAGTAAAATGACTACTAAAGGAGTTGTCGCTAGAGTTGCCGATGATAGTATTGCTGCCGAAATCGGATTAGTGGCAGGAGACAAGATTATCAACGTTAACGGCAATCCTCTGCGTGATATTATTGATTTAAGTTTTGCACTGGCTGAAGAATATGTCGAAATTGTTGTGGAGAAAGCTGGTGGGGAACAAGAACTTTACGAAATTGAGAAGGATTACGATGAGGATCTAGGTATTGAATTTGAAAGCGCTGTCTTTGATAAAGTCCGCCAATGTGCCAATCGTTGTGTCTTTTGTTTTGTTGACCAGATGCCCCCTGGTATGCGGGAAAGTCTATATATAAAAGATGATGACTACCGTTTATCGTTTTTATATGGAAATTTTATTACACTTACCAATCTTGCGGCAAAAGATTTGGAACGTATTAACCGTTTGCATTTGTCACCGCTTTACGTATCGGTACATACAACGGATAAGGCTCTTAGGTCAGAGCTTTTAAGTAATGCCAAAGCGGCCAATATAATAGAGCAGCTAACCTCCTTGACTGAAAGCGATGTAGAACTTCATACACAGGTGGTTCTATGTCCACATTTAAATGATGGGAAGCACTTGGAAAAGACCATTGCCGATTTATATAAACTGAGGCCGCAAGTGCTTTCGTTGGCTATCGTTCCTGTAGGATTGACAAAATACCGGGAAAATTGTCCATCCCTAGATACCTTTTCTCCTGAGCAAGCCGCAGAAGTTATTTCCATGGTAACTGCTTGGCAGGAGCGGAGTCGTCGGGAGACAGGCAGCTCTTTTGTATATCTGTCCGATGAGTTTTACTTAGCTTCCGGACTACCTATTCCTGAGTATACTTTCTATGACGGGTTCCCACAGTTGGAAAACGGGATTGGGCTTGTCCGGAATTTCTTAACTGAGTGGAAAAACCAAAATCTAAGGCAGGGTGGTTATGATAAACCTTGCTATTTAGATGTTGTGTGCGGAGTATCGGCTGCGAAAATTTTAAGGCCGTTATTAGAAGAACAGTTAGCTATACCTAACCTCACCATTCGTTTGGTTCCAGTGGAAAACCGTTTCTTTGGACCTCGTGTAACGGTTACCGGACTGTTGACCGGAAATGATATTATTGATGCGTTAAAAGCACTTGTTGGCCCAAGAGACGGGGTTATAATACCGGGAATAGCACTACGTAAAGGCGAACATGTTTTTCTCGATGGAATCACCGTGGATACTGTGGCCCAAAGTCTGGCTACCCCTGTAAAATGTGCCTACTTTGCCGCAGATCTTGGTGAAATACTAACATCATGGGAGGCTAGTTATGACTAACTTAGGTTTAATCCAAGTATATACCGGTACTGGAAAAGGAAAAACTACTGCTAGTTTAGGATTAGCTTTTCGAGCCTGTGGTCACGGTTTTAAGGTTTGTATGATTCAGTTTATGAAACAGTGTGCAGATGCCAGTGAGGTAAAAGCGGCTCAATTTATACCGGGATTTAAAATTGTTCAGGTAGGGCGTGAGGAGTTTGTCGACCTAAAGAATCCCTCACCGAAAGATGTTTCTACAGCTCATGACGGTTGGGAACTGGCAAAAAGTACTATAGAATCAGGCGATTATGATATAGTTATTTTAGATGAGATTAATGTTGCCATGGCGTGCGGCCTTTTGGATACTTCGGAAGTAGTTAGCTTCCTAACCGCGAAAAAGAGACAAGTTGAAATCGTACTTACAGGGCGTTATGTCCCGGATACTATCGTCGCTATCGCTCACTTAGTAACAGAATTACAAGAAATCAAGCATCCGTACCAGCAAGGAATTGATGCGCGCCAAGGAATTGACTATTAGTATAAAGGGGATTAATGATGAGTAAACCAATTGTAGCAATTGTTGGCAGGCCGAATGTAGGTAAGTCCACATTGTTTAATCGTGTTGCAAAAAAACGGGTATCTATCGTTGAGGATATGCCGGGAGTTACGAGAGATCGTATATATGTTGACGCTGAATGGCTGAATTATGAATTTACCATGATTGATACCGGAGGTATTGAGCTTGAGTCCGTGGATAAAATTCTTACCGCGATGCGCCATCAAGCAAAACTTGCCATTGATGAAGCAGATGTCATTGTGTTTATTGTTGATGCAAAAACAGGTCTTACCTCCGCCGATGAAGAAGTTGCGGCCATTTTACGTAATACCCGCAAACCAGTGGTTTTGGCAGTTAATAAGGTTGACAGTCAAAAAGACAATAATGAAATCTATGAATTCTATAATTTAGGTCTGGGGGAACCCATGCCGATTTCATCCGCAAATGCCTTAGGCTTAGGGGACTTATTAGATAAGGTTGTCGAGGCTTTCCCTGAAGATATCGCTTCTTCTGAAGAGGAAGATTTTATCAAAGTGGCTTTTATTGGCCGCCCTAATGTTGGTAAATCCTCTTTAGTAAATTCTATGCTAGGCGAAGAACGGGTTATTGTCAGTGATGTACCGGGTACGACCCGGGACGCAATAGATACTTGCTTTATAAAAGATGATAATAAATTTATCCTTATTGATACGGCGGGTATGCGGCGTAAGTCAAAAATCGATTTGCCGGTAGAAAGATACAGCGTAATTCGCTCTTTGCGGGCGGTAGATCGTGCGGATGTAGTCTTAATGCTAATTGATGCGGTCGATGGAGTAACTGAACAAGATAAGAAAATCGCCGGTTATGCTCATGAGGCTGGCCGTGCCGTAGTTATCGTTGTGAATAAATGGGATCTTGTGGAAAAAGACAGCAAGACGACATTGCGCTACACTGAAACCATTCGCAATGAGTTGGCCTTTATGCAATATGCGCCGGTGGTATTTATTTCAGCATTAACTAAACAACGTGTGCCCAGAGTTACCGAAGTTGTCAAATATGTTGCCGAGCAGCACTCTATGCGAGTGGCAACTAGCGTGCTTAATCAGGTTGTGGAAGATGCCTGCGCGATTAATCCGCCGCCGTCTGAACGTGGGCGCAGAATGAAAATTTACTATGCTACCCAGGCAGGCGTGAAGCCGCCTACATTTGTCTTTTTTGTCAATGATGTTGAGATTATGCATTTTTCTTATCTTCGGTATTTAGAAAATAAACTTCGTGAAGCGTTTGGTTTTGAAGGAACACCCCTTAAATTAGTGGTTCGTGGGCGAAAAGAAGAAGAATGACGTATGGAAAAATGATTGAGAGGGAAGCGAATGAATTATGCAATTACCGCCGTTTTAAGTTATCTTGTCGGTTCTATTCCAAACGGATTAATCATAGGCAAACTTTTTAAAGGTGTAGATATCCGCCAGTACGGTAGTAAAAATATCGGGGCCACGAATGCTTACCGGGTACTGGGACCATGGTCAGGACTTGCCGTATTGATCGCCGATTTGCTTAAAGGGATTATTGCGGTATATATCGGGCATTTTTGTCTGGGAACGTCGGATGGAGAAATAGTAGGAGCTTTTTTTGCCATTACCGGTCACAACTGGCCGGTGTTCCTTCGATTTAAAGGGGGCCGAGGTGTTGCCACTGCGTTAGGAGTTATTACCGTGTTGATGCCTAAAGAAACCGTCATTATTTTTCTAGTTTGGCTATGCATTGTTTTTATAACCCGCTATGTTTCTTTGGCCTCCATTACGGCAGCAGCGATAGCTCCGCTTCTTATCTATTTCTTTGGGGAAGAAATTAAGTTATTAGTGTTTGGTATTATAGCCGCTGTCTTTGTGATTATTCGGCATAAAGCCAATATTCAGCGTCTTCTAAAAGGCGAAGAATTGAAAATTAAAGCTCCTGGGTTTGCCGGTGGAAAAAAGGAGTAGTGGATACTTTGAAAATTGCCGTAATTGGATCTGGTAGTTGGGGAACAGCTCTTGCAAGTATATTAGGCGAAAACCATCAAGAAGTTGTGCTTTGGTCCCGTAATCCTCAGCTAGCCCAAGTAATAACCGAAGGGAGGGAAAACCCCGCGTATTTGCCTGGGGTGAAACTCCCTGCCAGCGTAAGTGTTACCTCGGAGCTGCATGCGGCGGCTAATGGAGCAGAGATCATTGTCATAGTGACTCCTTCTCATGTTATGCGCGAAACCGCGGCCAAGATAGCCAGTGTTGTTTCAAAAGATGCAATTATTGTTTGTGCTACAAAAGGCTTGGAAATAGGTTCCTTAAAACGAATGACTCAAGTAATAAGTGAGGAAATCCCTTTATTATCCGAGCGGCTGGCAGTTTTGTCCGGTCCTAACCATGCCGAAGAAGTGGGGACAAAACAACCGAGTGCCACAGTGGTAGGTTCACCGTGGCGCTCGATTGCAGAGCAAGTGCAGGAGGCTTTTATTACCCCTTATTTTAGGGTTTATACCAATCCGGATAATATCGGTGTCGAACTGGGCGGTGCGCTGAAAAATATTATTGCTTTAGGTACTGGTGCCTGTGATGGGTTAGGCTTTGGTGATAATGCTAAAGCGGCTTTTATGACCAGAGGACTCGCCGAAATAACCAGATTAGGTATGGCAATGGGGGCTAATCCGCTCACCTTTGCCGGCCTTGCCGGAATTGGTGATTTAATTGCAACGTGTACCAGTCGGCATAGTCGTAATCGAAGGGCTGGCTTGTTGTTGGCTGAAGGAAAGTCTGTGGAAGAAATTCAGAAAGCCACGAACATGGTTGTAGAAGGAATAAGATCAACAAAAGCTGCGTATCAATTAGCTAAGCAGTATAATGTGGAAATGCCGATTACCACGGAAATTTTCAGGGTATTGTATGAAGGTGCTGATCCCAAAGATGCAGTAGGGCAGCTTATGTCTCGAGGAAGAACTCACGAGAATGAAGAAGTAGCAAACATAGATAATTGGTTATAACACTTCATAAGAAAAAGGGAATGTGCCGGACACATTCCCTTTTCTTATAAAGTAAACAGCTTACTGTTTTTGCGGTATTTTTCCATAAATGTAATATTATCTGCGGCATGTCATATATTTATAATGATTAAATTGGCTTTGCCTGCATTGCTAGAGTCGCCATAAGTAGTAAGGAAGGGGTGACAATGGTTTGGCGGAGCGTGACGCTCAGCATTTTAGATACATTGAGTAGGAGGAGGGTAAATAAGAAAAATGGAAAAATTCGACCTGTTCCGGGATATTGCTGAACGAACCGGCGGTGACATCTATATTGGCGTTGTGGGTCCGGTGCGTACCGGCAAATCAACCTTTATTAAAAGATTCATGGAAACCATGGTTTTGCCGAATATTACTGATCCACATGATAAAGAGCGAGCCAGAGATGAACTGCCGCAAAGCGCTGCCGGCAAAACCATAATGACTACGGAACCGAAATTCATCCCTAACGAAGCGGTGGAAATAAGTATCAAAGATAATGTCACCGTGCGGGTACGAGTAGTTGATTGTGTTGGGTATACGGTTGATGGTGCTTTGGGTTATGAAGAAGAAAGCGGTCCGCGCATGGTACTTACCTCTTGGTATGATCATGAAATACCATTCCAAGAAGCGGCGGAATTAGGCACAAAAAAAGTGATAGCTGAACATTCAACCATTGGTTTAGTAGTTACTACTGATGGAACAGTTACAGATTTGCCGCGGGAAAAATATTTGGAAGCGGAAGACCGGGTTATTACCGAACTCAAAGAACTGAATAAACCGTTTTTAATTGTTCTAAATACCGCTCATCCTACAGCAAAAGAAACCCGAGAACTTGTAGCGAAACTTGAAACAAAGTATGATGTTCCAGTGCTTCCTGTGGATTGCTACAGGCTAACCCAAGATGATATTTATGCTATTTTGCAAGAAGTATTATATGAATTTCCGGTTAAAGAAGTCAACATCTCCCTGCCGCGGTGGGTGGAAGAATTGGATGAAAACCATTGGCTGCGGGAAAAATTCAATGGGGCCGTCAATGAGGTAGTACAATATATTAAACGGCTTCGCGATATTGACCGGGCTATAGACGATTTTTCCAGTTACGACTTTGTTGCTGATGTGATCTTGCACGACATGGATTTAGGTGGAGGTATCGCCGCTATTGAAATGACGGCCCGCAGTGACCTGTTTTATCAAGTATTGGAGGAACTGACTGGATTTACAGTTAGCGGCGAACATCATGTATTAAAACTCATGAGGGAACTATCTGTTGCCAAAAGAGATTATGACAAAGTTGCTGCTGGTTTGGAACAAGTACGCCAAACGGGGTATGGTATTGTTGCTCCGCAACTAGATGAAATGGTACTCGAAGAACCGGAAATTATTCGTACAGGTAACCGATTCGGAGTTAGACTTAGAGCATCTGCACCATCCCTTCACATAATTCAGACCGATGTTCAAGCCGAAATTTCACCGATTATCGGTACAGAGAAACAAAGCGAAGAACTTATTCAATATCTTTTGCGGGAGTTTGAAGGCGAACCGGAAAAAATTTGGCGTACGAATTTGTTCGGAAAGTCCTTGAATGCACTAGTTAGAGAAGGTATTCAAAATAAATTAACCGGAATGCCGGAAAACGCCCAAATCAAGTTACGCGAAACACTACAAAAAGTAGTCAACGATGGAAGCGGAGGGCTAATTTGTATAATTTTTTAAGTTTTTGGCGAGGTCAGTCTACGGAGACTGACTTTATTTTTTTGTAATAAAAAAATGTACTTGTCGTGTATACAAAGTACATGATATAATGTCTTCTATAAAAAGATTAATATCCACTGTGCGCAATACGAAAGGGGAAACAACTATGCCTGGTCAAGAGTCTAAATTCTATCTCGTCCGTGAAGAAATATTACCTGAGGCTATAAAGAAAACAATTAAAGTAAAAGAGCTACTTAAGCGGGGAGAGGCTCGAACGATAAACGAAGCTGTTGAGCGGATGGAATTAAGCCGCAGTGCTTATTATAAGTATAAAGATTATGTATTCCCTTTCTACGAAGCAAGTAAAGAAAAAATTGTTAGTCTTTCTCTTATGTTAGAGCACAAACCGGGTGTTTTGTCCCAAGTTTTAAATGTGATTGCCAACGAGGGCGGAAGTGTTTTAACGATTAATCAGGGGATTCCCTTGCAAGGGATTGCTAATGCTTCCATTTCGTTTGAAACTCGAAGCTTAAGTATTGATTTAGAATTACTGTTAGGTAAATTACAATTATTGCAAGGGGTAAAGCGGCTTGAAGTATTAGGTCAAGAATAATTATTTCAGGGAGTTGTAGTTATGGAGAAAACTGTAATTAATGTGGGGCTTCTCGGTATGGGTACCGTTGGCACTGGCGTTGCAAAGCTTATCACCTCGAATAAGAACAATTATAAACAAAAGATTGGTGCAGAGCTGGTTATAAAGACTATATTAGTTCGGAATCCGAATAAAATAAGACAAGTAGCAGTGGATGCCGCAATCACTACGGATATTAAGCAAATAGTTAATGACCCTTCTATTGATATTGTTGTTGAAGTTATGGGGGGAGAAAATCCGGCAAAAGATTATATGTTGGCAGCTTTAAAAGCTGGGAAACATGTAGTTACCGCGAATAAAGATGTCATGTCAAAGTACGGTCGGGAACTATTTGAGGCCGCAGAAGAAAATTCTGTAGACCTTTTATTTGAAGCAAGTGTTGCTGGCGGCATACCTATTATTCGCCCTTTAAAACAATGCCTAACCGCTAATAATATTACAGAAGTAATGGGCATTATTAATGGCACTACAAATTTTATGCTGACCAAAATGACGGTAGAGGGCTTGGACTACGATTCGGTCTTAGCTGAAGCACAGCGACTAGGTTATGCAGAAGCTGATCCGACCGCTGATGTCGGCGGTTTGGATGCAGCTCGAAAAATTGCAATTTTGGCATCAATCGCGTTTGGGTCGCGGGTGACGTTTGATAATGTTCATATTGAAGGGATTACTGGAGTTACTCCGGAAGACATATGCTATGCGGGTGAGCTGGGCTATATTATTAAGCTTCTGGCAATTGCCAAAGACTCTGAAAATGGCATTGATGTTCGGGTTCATCCAACATTAATTCCTGTTTCTCATCCGTTGTCATCTGTAAATAATGAGTTTAACGCTATATTTGTTCGTGGTGACGCTGTTGGGGAAACCATGTTTTACGGACGGGGAGCAGGTGAACTGCCTACTGCTAGTGCCGTTGTCGCTGATGTTATTGATGTAGCCAGAGATATGAAGAATAATGTCAGCAGTAGAATTCTGTGCACTTGTTTTGATTCTAGGCCGTTTTGCCCTATTGATCAGACTCAAGACTCGTATTATATAAGAATACTTGTAGATGACCAACCGGGAGCGTTGGCTGCGATTGCCGGAGCGTTCGGCTCACAGGGAGTAAGTTTGCATTCGGTGATTCAAAAGAGCCAGGTTGGTAAATTTGCCGAACTTGTATTAATTACGTATGATGTAACTTATTCCTATTTGAAACAGGCGCTAGATATATTACGTGGAATGTCAGTTGTACATAAAATAAATAGTGTAATTCGGGTTATTAAAGAGTAGCACGGAGTTTTGGGAGGGTGAATGGTGAAATCAATAAAGGTACGTGTTCCCGGAACGACGGCGAACTGTGGTCCCGGTTTCGATGCAGTGGGTATTGCTTGTTCTATATATAATGAAATGACACTGACGTTAACCAATGACAATAAATGTTCCATTACCATTACTGGGGAAGGGGCATCCGCAATTCCCTGTAATGATAGAAATGTTGCGTTTCATGCAGTAAAATTAGTATTAGAAAGAATTAACCAAGAATATTCCGGGGTCAGTATTAATATGCATAATAATGTCCCCTTAGCCAGGGGATTAGGTAGCAGCGCTACAGCCATTGTAGCTGGCCTTGTTGTCGCAAATGCTGCTACAGGGAACCAATTAACTACAGATGAGCTATTTGATATGGCTACTGACATGGAAGGGCACCCTGACAATGTAGCTCCGGCGCTTTTTGGTGGGGTGACAGTGAGCTTAATGGAGGGAAAGAAACCCCACTACATAAGGTTTATGCCGGCTTTTCCGTTAAAATTGGTAGTGGCTGTACCACAATTTACGCTCTCTACAAAACAAGCTCGGCAAGTTCTACCTCAGCAGGTACCTTTTCGAGATGCTGTATTTAATGTTAGTCGTTCGGCTGCCTTGATTGGTGCGTTAACCCAAGGGCGAATTGATATATTAAAATATGCATTGGCTGATAAGTTACATCAACCATATCGTCAAAAACTCATTCCTGGAATGCCGGAGGTACTTGAGGCGGCCATCGCTGAAGGCGCTATCGGGGCAACACTAAGCGGTGCAGGTCCTTGTCTAATTGCTTATACCCAAGAAGAAAGAGAGAAACAAATCGGGGATGCAATGGTGAATGCTTTTGCTGGTCATAACATTCAGGCTTACTATATTCCACTTTCTATTGATACGGATGGTGCGAAGGTTGTAATGAGTTGACAAAATAACTTGACTTTTTACTGCTAAAAATTATTGACAAACGGTCAAAAAAATTATAAAATATATTTTGTCAGTCGGGGCGTGGCTCAGCTTGGTAGAGCGCTTCCTTGGGGTGGAAGAGGTCGTGAGTTCGAATCTCGCCGCTCCGACCAGTAAATTCAACAGGTCGAAAGGCCTGTTTTTCTGTTACTGCACCTAAACTGCACCTTGCAGATTTACTTCACCTATTTGGGCAGTACACTTTTAAGATGGTCATTAATCAGATTAGCAGCATGTTGCTGGCCTGCTGTTGTCGTATGAGAGTAGCGGCTAGTAGTCTTAATGTCTGCATGTCTCATTTGTGTTTTAATTACTTCCATGTGGACGTTTAAAGCTACCATTTGAGAAGCAAAATTATGCCTTAGATCATGCAGTCGTAACGACTCTTCAAGACCAGCTTCAGCGGCTATTCTTTTAAAAGTTTTACGAAAACTATTAGGGTTGATAGGTTCTCCATTTTTTGCGGGGAACATGTAACAATCTTCTTTCTCTGGTTTAAAAGACTTGAGATAAGCAATTAATATATCAGGTAAAATTATAGGTTCTTCACTAGCCTCGGTTTTTGCGCGATCAACCATTTTTGGAACACCTTTTACCATTATATATACGCGGTTAATAGCAAGCTTTTTAGACTCAAAGTCAATATCCGTCCATTTGAGGGGTAAAACTTCGCTTCGGCGTAGGCCCGACCCGAATTCCATGAATAAGATGTTATATGCCTGTTTATTACGGTTCCAATTTTTTGCCGTAGTAAGCAGGCGTTTTTGTTCTTCATCAGTTAGCACATGCCTTTTTTTCTTTTCGATCTTCTTTGTGCGTTTAACTCGAAGTAGGGGAGACTTACTTATTATTTCGTCTATAAGAGCAATATCAAAGACTCTGCGTAAAATTGATAATAGTATTTTTACAGTTTCGCCAGAAAGTATTTGCTCTTTTTCTGTAAGATATTCCACCATATCAGTTCGAGTAATCTTTTGAATTTCTTTTTGACCAATTGAAGGGTAGATATGATTTTCTGACTGAATACGATATTTCTCGTAAGTGCTTTCAGATACACTTGGCTGTATTTCATAGGTCAACCAGTGTTCAATTCGCTCTTTTAAAGTAACATCAGAACGGGAAACATAGGTTCCCCGTCTAAGTGAATCTTTTAAGTTGTCCAATTTTTCCTTTGCAACTGATTGTTTTTTGCTCGATACTGAAATTTTCTTCTGTTTCCCATCGCTAGATTCAACTGTGACAAATCCAATCCATAGCCCATCGCTTTCTCGTTTGAACAGTGAGCCTTCGCCATTAGCGCGACGGTTCTTTTTTGTACGTGGCATGTTTAAATCCTCCCAACTTTAATGTCGATTACTTTTCCAATTACTTTTGCTTTCGAAACGTTTTCTCCATAAAGTTCGATGTCTGGATAAAGTGTATTATCTGCTTGAAGAATAATACCGTTAGGGAGAGTTCTGTAGCGACGTATTAAATACTGTTTATCTATGATAACTAAGGCTATATCACCATTTGAAACATTATCTTGTGGGCTTACAATAACAAAATCACCAGGGAACAATCTCGGATACATATTGTCACTATTTACTTTTAACATAAATGTATTTTCATCTTCAATAATCCATTTTTTTGTGTCGATATAATCAATTAAGTTGTAACCATGAGCTGTAATTTTAATATCGCCATAAATAGGTAGATCTTTTAGATGATTTTTAAGCTCAAAGAGATTTTTTAGATAAATCTGAAAGGAAAATTCCTTTAATGATTTTAAATCTGTATCATCGATTTTGTCTTTTAAACTATCTACTATAAGCTGCCAAATTTCATCTTTATTATGATAATTAAAATTTCCTTCGAATTTGAAATAGTCATTTTCTAAAAAGCCTGTCTCAGTTAAAAACTCACCAAAAGGAATTCCAATTCCTTTTGCAATTTTTCGCAATACTTCAATATTTGGTGATACTGGTTTACCAGAGCGTGGATCATAACCTTTTTCGATACTATCAAGATGAGTATGACTAATACCACAATTCTTTGCAAAATCACGTAGGGAGATTTCGCCTCGTTTATTTCGAACATAATCCCCTAGTTTTTTATTTATAGTTTTGTCAATCATAGCAAACAACCCCTTCTATAATATTGTAATCTATACCTTACAAAAAATAAACAAATATTTTCTGCCAATGTTGTTGTTAATGCTTGACAGAAATGATTGAGTTGTTTAAAATTTACATGTAAGGCAAAAACAACGAGCGGCGCAAAAAATATAGATGCTTAGCTAGAAGGGGGTATTCAGATGAATAATTGCGTTGCAAAAATAAGGCAACAGCGTAAGGAAAGTCAAGATGCATTTGCTAAACGAGTTAATATAAGTCGTACACACTTATCAGAAATTGAAAACGGAAAAGCTGATCCAGGTGGAAAAGTCATGCTTAAAATAGCAAGTGCACTAAATAAAAATGTTGAAGACATTTTTTTTGTGAATGATGTTGTGTAAAAACAACAGTCGGGAGTGAACAAGGTTAGTATGGAAAATAAAATATACGAAGTTCTGACAGTTAAAGAAGTAGCCGCGATTTTAAAAATCTCATTACCACTAGCTTATCAGTTATTTAAGCGTAAAGATTTTCCTGCGCTACGAATCGGAGCGCGTCAGCAAATAAAAGTAAGTCGCGCGGCGTTTGAAAAGTGGTTAATGGGTGAGCAATCAACAAAGAAAGATGGGAAATAAGATACATAAACAGTTTAGATCCAGTGGGTTTACTTAATAAAGGGCATAGCCCATTTTTATTAAGTAAAAAATTAACATACTTCCATCATATGTATATCCCAAATGTTTTAGTTTTATACCAAAAGTTTGAACCTGGTTAGTTGTTTTCTTTTTCATCTTTATTTGGTTTAGGTTCGTTACGTTTAGCTTCTTTTCGCGCTAGTTTGCGCTTATAAACCTGAATCAAAATTCTTACAGCTGCTTCCTGGTTGGGTTTCATATTGAGCCCTCTTTCTGTTTATCATTTGAAACCAGAAAATTGAAAGGAGGTGGGAGGGATGGACGAAGATCAGATTGCTCAAGAAATACTGGATGTGCTGATCCGGTACAAGTTGAGTTTAGACAAAGCAAGTGAGATTTTGAAAGATGTTTATAATACGGTGCAAAAAATTGCAGGATTACCTACTTCTTTGAAAGAGTCGAAACAATAATTTTTAGAGAGCAACCACTTATATTGGGTTGATTTACTATACCTGAATCATAAAATATAGCACATTTTTTTTCAGTGCAAGTAATAGCGTTTGGCTTTCCTATACTAAAAAATGGGCAAAATTTCTCAGACATTTTATCACCTCCCATATATTAATTCTATAAAAATATGGTAAATCCTGTTAATTGAAAGGAGGTAAAGTCCATGCTGACCCTTACGGAAACATGCGTATACGCAGGCGTCATTGCTTTTGTACTCAGTTTTCTTATCGGCATGGTTGACGATTGATGAAGAGATTGTGGCGGTTCTTTATTGGTGATGTAAGTGTA